>Ga0334892_1001014_pt1 | contig 26864 bp, 17 predicted proteins | sample GraSluR3_MG_4_FD_207213 | JGI IMG/M metagenome (GOLD analysis project Ga0334892, IMG submission 207213) | Sludge microbial communities from methane-producing bioreactor in Wageningen University, Netherlands - Granular Sludge_15_04-R3 | ecosystem: Engineered > Bioreactor > Anaerobic >...
GAATTCGCCAAAGACAAAAATCAGGTCTAATGTCAGTACCACCGGCGGATATTCCGGCGAATGAGTAGCCGGCATTTGGGTCAATTTCTACCCGGCGATTCCATCATTTTAAATCCGGCGTTGACACTATACATTTTCATACCTCCTTTATTGTTTTCATCAACATTATATACTCAAGTTACTAATATTACATTATGCGGACCGTACAAAAAAAAGGCTATTGATTAGCCTTTTAGAACATCACCGAGTCCTTTTATTTAGATCTAGTATTTTCATACACATTTCCATCTCAAACTTGATATTACTGTCGGAAAAATCCAAAACAAGAATTTCTTGAATTTTCTTATACCTGTATTTCATAGTATTATAGTGGATAAATAACTCTTCAGAAGTTTTTCTTATGTTCCAATCATTCTCTATAAGTGCTTTTAAACTCTCAAAATAATCAGTATGATTCTCTGAGTCATATTTTTTTATTGACCTCCAACGCTTTTCACAATATGATAAAGACTCACTCTCTTGAGACAATCTAAATATCAAATTATAAACTCCTAGCTCATCAAAATTCAATGTTTTATTTACATGATTCATTGATCTACTAACTTTTATTGCTTTTGTTGCGTTTTTATAACTTTCATACGCTTTTAATGGATTATTATCAAATCCACCTGTATTTGTCAATCGAAATCTGTACCGTTTTTCAATCGAAAACTGGTCCACTTAGACACAAATTTAATCGGCTTTATCCATCCATTCTTTTGTCTCTTTTATCCGGTATGAATCTCCATTCATATTTATAACATATGAATTATGTGTCATACGATCTATCAATGCTGCTGTCAGAACTGTATCGTTAAAAACTTCATTCCACCGATCAAATGACAAGTTCGTCGTTATTATTGTGGACTTTCTTTCTGCTCTTAAAGATAGAAAAGTGAACAACAGCTCGCTTCCATCCTTGTCAAATGATATGTAACCTAGTTCATCTGCTATTATTAAGTCGTATTTCTCGAATTTCTTCTCAAGGGTGTATAGTTTCTTTTCACTCCTTGTCTCCTTGAGTTCATTTATCAATGAGGCCACTGTGGAAAAGTAGACTTTGTATCCCTTGTTGCAGGCTTCTATGCCAAGGCCTATGGAAATGTGCGTCTTCCCTGTTCCAGGGTTCCCTGCCAGTATTATGTTCCTGCCTTCTTCTATGAAGTTTAAGGTTTTCAGCTCTTTTATCTTTCGCCTTCCATCTTCTGGCAAGTATTCCACTCTCAATTCATCCATATGTTTTTTGTAGGGGAACCTGGCATTTTTGATTCTGTTCTTCTTCCCGTTTTCTTTTCTCATATCGTAGGCTTCTGAAAATATGTCTAGCAAAAAGTCCTCATATGACTGGTCTTGGCGGTATGCTTCCTCTATCTTTTGTTTCAACCCTTGATTTATACCAGGGATCTTTAATTCTGATACATATCCCTTTATTTCCTGTAATGTCTCTTTCAATTTTCATACCTCCCCATGGCTTCAAGTTTGAAAAGATTGTTTAACTCCTGTATTTGCTTTGTGGATGATTTCAGGATCTCTATATCTTCACACTTTATCCTTAAATCTTCTCTGGGGAGCTTGTAGACTATGCTTTTTATGTTATCTGTGGTTACCAGGCCTTCTTTTATGCTCTTGAGTTCTTTTATGGCAGAGAGTACTGTTTCAGTGTCTTTTTCTTTGATAAGCTCTAAAAGCTCTATGAAATCTCTTGGATTATTGGTATAATATCTTTGATATGTTTCTTGAAGCCCTGGACTTAGCTGGTGTCTTCCAACACTAGAATGCAATGCTCCGGGCTTCTTTTTTAATGTATGGATAAAATGATTGATATCAATTATCCACTTATGGTTTTGAAAGCTCCTTTTGTGCTCCGCTATTTTTGACTCCTTGTAGTATATTTTGATCTCTTCTGGGTAGATTTTAACCTTTACAAACTTCCCTACAAGGTAATCGGGAACTGAGTATTTGTTCTGATCAATGTTTATGACACTGTATTTGTTGACTCTTGACTCTGCTCTCCTTGAGGAGTCATATGACGGCTTTAGGGGCAGCAGATAGGGCTTCTCTTTCTCTAATACATCTTTTGGACTCTCGTTGCCCAACCAGCTTCTCTTCCTTCCATTTAGCTTTTTAAGCTGTATCTTTAGATATTGGTTTGCTTCTTCCAGGGTATCAAAGTCAGATTTTCCTGAGAATACCTTTCTCCTTACAACTTCTATCCCTCGTTCCACATGGCCTTTTTCGTTTCCTTTGGCTACATTACAAAATCTGTACTTAAAACCGTAATATATGGATAGTTTGACCAAATCATCGGTTGCTTCTTTTTCATTCCTGCCAACAAATTTCTTTACCGCTTGCTTCATATTGTCATACACTACTTCCCTGTGAATTCCAGATACGTCATTGAAGGACCTTACATGCAAATCCAGGAAGTTTTCCATTTTCTGATTATGGTAGAGGTGAGCATTGTGGTGGGACCCCTTTGCTGTAGTCATAAGTCCCATCTGAAATGTTAGTGGCTTGGAATCGATGGTTAATTTAACCTCACCCCAGTCAAACTCCATGGTTTCGCCTAATTGATACTCTTGTCTTATGAAGGCTTCTTTAACCTTGTGGTTATCTCGGATGTAGTTACAGACGGTTGTATATCCTATGTCATAGCCTTTTTCAAGTAGTTTTTCGTGTATGTCTGTATTCTTCATCAACTGCTTATGTCGACCTAAAGCTCGGCTCTTTTCATTACTCAAAAGCATGTTCTTAATTTCCTCAACAATATCATCTGTTAGTTTCACCTTTGTTCGGCTGCTGGCATCATACTTGGGCTTGGATGCAATTTCTTCTATCAAAAGGAGCATCTTTTCTCTGTGTTTTTCCTCATCTCTGCCCAACTGCTCTAACTCACTGAACTTAGCTTTTGCTTCACCTATGTACTTTCTTACAGTTGTACGAGATATGCTCAAATCATCACTGATCTTTCTCTGTGAGTCACCATCTCTAAAATGTCTCATCAAGATCTCTGCTTTCTGGTCCAATTTAATCAACCTCCATCCCCCCTAAAGTTATCTTTAAAGGGTATTATATTTTATTGGTGGACCAGTTTTCAATTAATATGGCGGTACAGTTTTAAGTTAACACAAACACCACCAATTCCACATGAAACAGTAAAAGTTGTTTCTTTAGAAATCCTATCTCTCACAATATCGCAAGTGTTTTTCATTCTATTAAGAAATTCTACAGAGAAATTTTCTTCCGGCTCAATCAAAAAAACTATGCTGTCACTAAAATTAGTATAATATACATTCTTAAAACTATTTTTAAATTGAATTTTTGATAAATTAAATATCTTTTCTTTTATTTGACCTATATCTTTATAAGAATGTGATTTGGTATACCTCTCCTTATATCTATCAATATCAATAATGACTGCAACTAATCCCTTTCTAAAATTCCATCCATAATTTTTCGCTCGGCTATCTAATTCTTTTTGAGAGTTAATATTGTTCATTATCAAATCTAGTATTAGCTCATCTCTATACCTTCCTTCTATCTGTCGATTTGATAGGTATTTTTGAATCTCTAACTTTAAAACTGTTGAAGCATGTTCAACAGATACATCTATGAAATCTGATTCTTCATGATTTTCGTCTAAAATAACAACATAGCCATATGTTATACTCCCAATTTTAACCTCATAATTCTTAAATATAGATAATAATTCTTTAGTGCTTAGTTTCCTTATCACTTGTTTCTTTGAACTTTCTAAAATACAATAAATCGATCTATCAAACTTTACATCTACGTATATGACACTACTCTCGATAATTGAACTCAATGTCTTAACTGTAAAGTCCATTCCCTTTCCTTTTACTGCAATGTCAGTAAAAGATTTGTGTATCCGATAAGACATTTCTAATTGTTTGGTTTGTGAGCTTATTATCTCAGACATTACAGGATTAATAATATCTCTAAAAGAATATTTATCAGGAATATCAATGATTGGAAACTTAAGTTCATTTGCAATATCTAATAACTCTTTCGGGAGAACTCTTAGAAATCTATTAACCTTTATACCTAATGCAGAAGCACCGTTTTCATACAACCTAACAACTAAATCTACTAACTCTAACGGATTATTTTTCATTATGTAAGCTGTAGTGATTAGAAACTCTCCACCTCGCATCCATTTGTAAATATCTGGTGCATCCATAACAGTTACTGATTTTACTTGATTCTTGATGCCATCATTGCCAGCTACTACTTTAAAATCCCGAAACTGACTCATTAAATCATTAACAATCACAAAACATTCTCCTACTCTTTATATTTTATAGTACCACTCTATTCCCCGTAATTCGCTTAGTAACTTTCACTTATTGCTGCATTTTAAATTTTTTTCTCACTTCTTAAGATACTCATATGTATTCTCTGTTTTAAATCTTCTTCTAAATTATTCCCATTGCTCCTCACCAACATATAAGCTGACCTCAATAAATCTCTTTCAAATATTCCTTGTTAAACCTCATGATTTCTAGCAATTACAACAACTCAAGTACATCTGACGAATCAATTTTGTCTTCCCGAAGTTTAAGTAATATCTTCCTTATCCTTTCAGTTACAAATGTTCCCAGATAAAGAACAGACCAATTTAATAAAAATAAAACTAAAATTATAAGACTCACATCGAAAATCTTGTTAATCAAACTACTAAATCTCAATGGCACAACCTGCAAATATTGTTACACATACGATTTCCTCCATTGTCAGTGATAGATACAACTACTATAATCTGCCATGTGTCTTAAAAGCTCAAATTTCTATATAATTAATTGTCCCTAAAATCGAATTGTGGTGCTTTTAAATTATTACTGTTGAAATTACTTGCCGTCTCCTTGTCATTTAAAGGATTCCTCTTCGATTTTGTTGTCTTTGTTTTATCTTTGACTTTATTTTTGTGTTTCTTACCAACTGGTTTACTAATAGTTGCATTTTCTCGAAAATCAAATATCGGAATTCTTTTAGTATTCTCATCTGACCCAGATGACCCTTTTTTGAATCCTTCATCTTTTATACCTATAGTTGCATCTATTTCTCTCTTCTCAAAATCATCCTCATCAATAAGTATATTAAATTGTTCTTTCCTTATATTATCCTCATCTCCATTTTTCATTTTATTTATTTTAGAACCATTAGCATCACTTGTGCTTTGTAATAGATGATCCGCACTGAGGTTATTTGAATCTAACCCCCTAGTAAAATTTTCTAATTCAACATCACTTGCTTCAGATATATTATCCATTTCTAATTCATTTTCACCGCTAAGGTTACTATCGTATTTGTTAGGATCCCATTCCATTCTTATTTCCATAGCTTTATTCTTAACTCTTCTCACAATCTCATTATTATCATTAGATTGTTGTAATGAATTATCACCAGAAAGGTTGTAGTTTGGTTTTATCTCATTTCTACTAAGTTCCTCAATTACATTATGCATTGTTTGATCTGGATTTCTATAGAATGAACTTCCTCTTATTCTGATGAAACGCCATCCCAATCTCTCCAGTATTGCTTGTCTTTTGAGGTCATTTGGAAGATCTTCACTAGTATGCCACTTTTCGCCATCACACTCTATTGCCATCCTATTGTCTGCATCTTCCACAACCATATCTATTCGGTATGATCCTACTCTCATTTGAGGAATTACATTATAACCCTTGTTAATGAGGAACCTCATAACTTCTTCTTCAAATGGCGATTCAACCTTGTTTAGTCTAATATCTTCTTCAATATATAATACATTTTGAGCGTGCTTTATCAAGCGAAGACGTATATCATCTGGCTTCAAATCGATTTCTGGATTAAGAGAATGTACTACCCACATTTGATCCTTAGCTCTACTTGCCGCAACATTATATCTTTTTCTTGTCCTATCATTGTTTCCATCTTCACTTAGCAACCTAATTGGACCACCTTGTTCATTGGGGCTATCTACCAAACTTAAAATGATTACATCTCTTTCATCTCCTTGGAACTGAGGTGATGTCCCGCATTGTATTCTTCTTCTTTCATATTCCACGGGATCAATATATGATTGAATAATTCTATCTATTTCATATGCTTGCTTATCACCTTGCATTGAAATAACACCTATACTCTTCTCTTTATACGCAGGATCCTCTACCATCCCACATACAAGAGATGCAATATAAGTTGCCTCTTCTTTATTTACTTTATTATTGTCCTTAAACCCATTCTTCACTCTGCATTCTACTACTGGAGGCTTAATGCTTATTCTTGACGAATCTCTTAATGGTTTAATTCTACCATTATAAGACAATTTATTGCTGAACTCTATTATTTCAGGTAAGCATCTAAAATGTTCAGTTAGCATCAAAGGTTCAAAACCGGCTGTCTTCGCAATATCATAAAGAGAAGTTTGCCCGTTATATAAATGGTTATTTGGAATACCCTTTAAATGCATATTAATTAATCCATCTAATTCTTCATTCTTAATTCCAACATTAGAAGGACTTACCTGTTCGTCATCACCTACAATTATTATTTTTTTCCCTAAGTACATTGCGCTAAGTGCGAGAATATCACTTTGACTTGCTTCATCTATTATGACTACATCAAATTTATTATCACTTGGTTTAAAACTTTCAACAACTCTAGTAATGGGCATAATCCAAACAGGGATAGCTGTCTGGCAAAGAGGCATCAACTCTCTAGCTCTTTTCCTTAGAAGATGAGCTCTTTTCCCAGTTCCTTTACCTATTTGTTTTATTGTACTTCTCCAGCCTTCAATTGCCTGCATTTGCTCATCACCAATATTGGTAATTTTATTTAGCCAAGCGCTCTCATGAGCTAATTCTCTTGCATTTCTTAATAGCTCAGAATTTATTCTATTAATCTCATTTTGTATAATGTTTGGATCATAAGAATCAATTCTTTCAATTTGATTAACTAATTGTCTCCATTTCCATCCACCTTCTAAGTTTTGAGGTGGTTCAGAGCATCCATGTATTCCCTTCCTGTTCTTAATTTCAACAGCCCACTCTGGTGCTAATATACTAATTTTATCAATAATCGATTTTCGTTTTTGAAGTTCAGTAAATTTTCCTGCCACCGATTTCAATACTTGATAGACTGAAACATACGTTTCAGCATCATGTTTTTTTGTTGAATCGATCATTCTGTCTAATAATTCATGTTGATTCTGAAACTTCTCTAGATATGAAATGTAATCCCCTATTTCAGAACTTTTATTATTCAAACTTATTTTATCTCTATTATAAGTTAACTCTTTCAACGCAAATTGATCTATAAATTCCTTCATCCATAGGTAGGGTTCACTCATATTAATTTCAATACTATCTTTCCAATATTTCTGACTAAGTAAAAATTCACTGACACTATCACAAAAATGCTGCCATTTAGACTTGTGCCAGCTAGCTGCATGTTGAATTAATTCTTTATATTTCATGCCTTCAAACTCAATCATTTTATCGTCAAAATCTATTTGATATTCAGTATCTACAATTAATTTATTCGCTTTCTTTCTTAATCTTTGCTTTTCTAACTCATATGCAAAGAGTTCATAAATAGCTTTATACTCATCCAAATTTTGAATGATATGTCCATCATTTACTATTCCGTTTTTCAAGATATACCACTTTCGATTTATAAGTGTGTTCATCTTTGTTACTGGTACTTCCTTGCCAGTTGAGATTATTTTTTCAAGTGTCTTTAAATTTTCTACATTTAGTAGAGTCAAGTCATAGGTAAAATCATAATCAAACTCAATCTTTTTTTTAGCATGATACTTAGATATGAACGTTTCAAAGTCATAGAGAAAATTCTCCCATTCCTCTTCATAAAGTGGATTCCGAATCGTGCATTCAAGAATATATTTCTGCAGTTCAGAGAATCCGTTGAGTTCATTGAGTAAATCCTTGGCGTCATCAATTATTGATTCACATTCATTAAGTGTTTTGCTATCCTTAAATACTAGGCTAGGTTGAAAATTATTGGTTAGAAGTTCTAGGTTATTTAGATCGTTGATAAATTGTTTAAAGTAATCTTCGTCCCATAAGTTTTCTAACTCTGGTAATTCTAGTTCAAACAATGCCTCTTCATATTCAGTTATACTGTGATTACTCTCATACAAAAAGAAAACCTCTTCTAAAGATAATGGTAAACCAATTGTATCGGTGGCTGTTTTCCCAGGAATAATATTCAGCTCATCTTCACCTGATTTTATGAATTTAGCTGCTTCAATAGGCTTAATTGTCTCATTATCGTAAACAATATCTTTATACTCTAAGGATCTTATTTCTAATAATTCTTCAAATTTTGATCGAGATTTTTCAATTAGATCTTCTCTTTCTTTCAATAATCTATTTATCTTTTTTTCTGACTCTCCAACATTTAGTGATGATCTCTTGATTGCAATTTCATTAATAGCTTCATCCATCTCATTTTTTTGTGATTTTGAGCTTAATAGACTTATACATAAATTTTGCAGATTAATCTCTTTATTCTTGGGGTCCTTATAAACTTTTTCTTTTAATACCGTTAAGGCTTTTTCAGTATGACTAGTAACTAGTACACTATTTCCTTGACTCAACAAGTGCCCTATTAGATTCGCAATAGTATGAGTTTTTCCTGTGCCCGGTGGCCCTTGTACTAGAACTGCTCCGTACTCTTCCAAATATTTGATTATTTTTAATTGTTCATTATTAGCAGGTAATGTCAATAGTACATCTTTATCAATACCATTATAGTTCCATTCTTTCATAGGTTTGGTCTCATTTTGATATCCTGAATGATTACCAATCATTGTATTAAAAAATTCCGGTAATACACTATCACCTTTTTCTCTGATTTCATCAATTACACTCTCTAAGAATTCAGAGTAACCTAATGTCCTCTTTCGTAGGAATAATACTGGGTTAGATCTAATTTGAGCATGTATTTTTCTTTTAGAAACCTCCTCTACATACTCACCTTCTCCATCAAGTATGTGAATCAAACGTTGGAATAAAACCCTAGTATTTTCTTTATCATGTAAACTATAATTCTCAGTTTCAACATCTTGCAAAATATCAGTAACCATATTCGAATTAACAGAATTTATTACCCTTAGCATTGCGGTATATATTTCTGTTTTTATTTCATCACACTTAACAGTAAACATTGGTGTCTCAGGGTCAAATTCTAATTCAACTTTCTGTAATAGTACTGGGTGATCTATAATTCTTCCATCAATGAGCCATGTAATTATCCCATCACCCATAATCAATTCAACACTTTCAGATTCTTTCTTTATATCTGAGTAAAGTCTGAATAAACTGTTATAGATATCTAGCCCTTTCTTTTTTGGAAGTTGTTTCTCTCTCCATTTATCACGTTCTAGGGTCCATTGATTGTATGATTCAATGCGTTTATCGTCATCTTCAAATAATTCCTCGATATCATTAATAAGACCGTTTTGATCTTGAGTTTCTCTGACAATTAAATCTCTATGAGAAATGAATTCAGTGGACAAATCTTGCCAATCACAATTTATCCATTCTAATAAACCATCTTTTGGTTTTGGACATGGATCAATTATGGGTTTAGTAATCTTTAGGTATATAGTATCATCATTTACATTCCCATGAAAAATTGATTCCACTTCATCTATTTCAGGGACTTCAGATATACTAAAATGCCATTTTTGCTTGTATATCTCAGTAATTACTGGATTTGTTAATAAATTAAACTCTTTAAGAAAATTAAATATGTCAACTACTTGAGGCATTTGTATTCCTCCTGTTAAATTTCTATTCCATTTAAAACTTCTCTCAAATTCTTGGCTTCAGTATCTGTTAAAGTAACTCCTTTTCTCATTTTCCCATCATCATGATTCCAGTCTCTTAAGTCGTATTTTGCGGGTCGTTCATTCCAGCTCACCTTATTAAGCTCTTTTGTCCAACCATTACCAGTCTCAGATAATATTGCTATCCTTTCAATTATTTCATATTTAAAATCAGCCATCATTAACTCCTCCTCTAATCAGATTTAACTCTATTAACTATCTTTTTTCGCAACTGATACAAGACGAAGGTAATACTTATACTCTCAAATCAACATACCATTTCATTTTACTCTTAACCTCAAACTTTACCTGGAGACTCTTTGAAATATTTACCTATCTTTAATACTCCCATAAATATTTTTCAATCCTATTATTTGAGTACTCTTGAGCTTGATAGTAAACATACTCATTCAGAATATATTCAGCTATATCATCTTCATAAGCTGGAATATCATTATAATCATAAATAGGTACTTCATATTTTGATAGTGCTTGATTATTTCTGTTACTCTCAAAGTCCTCTTCCTCTATTGCCCATTCTTTTCCATTCTCAGTTTCTAACCAAATTGCTTGCTTGAATTCTTTTTCCATACTCTCAACCTCATCGTATATAATTGAATAAACTAGCCCTTCGTATAGTTCCCAAAAAACTGATTCATCTAATTGTACTTGAACACATATTTCATCCCATACATTTTTTAGACCAGAATCGTCACCAGATAGTAAGTTGTCTTCCTTTAATGCCTGTAATTTCCTTATCGTTTTTTTTGATATAGATTTACACATTTTATTAGAAAAACTGTGTATTAACCTATCTTTATGACTCATATAATTCCTCCTTAACTAGATTCAAATGTCAATCCACATTAGTATTTCAAATGATTTAACCCTGCACCTAGCTAAACTGTATTTCTTATTAATATCTAACTGTTAACTTCACTGGTAGTACTATCTCCTCTGTAAACTGAATCTGTCAAGTAAATCTATTCCTAAAATTTCCTTTAATGTCTCCTATTAAGACCACAATAGCAAGTAAATACTTTCTTCTAGTAATTTAAAACATAAACAAGCAAAGTCCTATTAATTTCACATCCTAGAATATATTGTTGTTGCTTTCAATTATCAAGCTTAGTTCATATATGAATAGATCTCCTGATCATAAATCTCTTTCATTTGTTAATTGTAGTGGTTACATCCACCCCACCTTATTTTTACAAACTCTTACTCAACTCCTAAAGCCTTAAATACTGCATCTTCAGCTGTCTGGTAGAAGATAAGATTAAACTTTCCCATCAACTCCGGTGGTACTGATGACATGTCTGCTGCTGATGTTATTGGTAACAACACCTTCTTTGCACCACTGTCCAGGCAAACCTGAAGGATATTGGCAAGCTCATCCACCTTTATAATGCTTCCGCTGATACTCATGCTTCCAAGAACGGCTAGGCTGCTTAAAAGCGGTTTGTGAAGCGCTGCTGAGCACAAACCAATAAAGGATGCTAAGGACAACTGACTTGTAATCCCCACTCCATTAAGGTCCTGTAGATGCATCAGGTAGTCTTTTGTGGATGTGCTGATAGTTCCACTGATGTTCTTGCTGTTTGCCTTAAGGTATCTGTAGGCAGTATCTATTGATTCCTTGGCTTCCCTGTCCGAACCGATACCAGTCCTCTCGAATTTACCTGATCCTGTTACCATTTCAGTTTCAAGCTTGTATACGCCGAGCATACCTGACTTTCCCCTGCCGACGGTATAGACCTGACCTGGTTTATGGATCCCCTCAGGGATAAGCTTTCCTCCACCCTGCTCGGGGACGGGAACAAATTCCTCATTGAAGGTTTCATTGTCAATATAGGAGAAGTTAACATCGTAAAACTCCATGCCTCCTATCTTCTTAAGCTGCTCCTTGACCCTTCTCCTGCTTTCAAGGGCAAACCTTAGAACTTCCTCAACATCTTCCCTGCCAAACTCCCCATGAGGGTAGATCAGCTTAATAAGCCCTGATACCATCTTCCTTACTGCAATAACATCCCTCTGGTTCAGGTTGTTTCCAAGCTTGAAGTACTGGTCGAATGCATCTGCGTATGATGACTTTCTAAGCTCCCTCAAAAATTCTGACAGGTAATCAGTAATCAATCCGTATTCATTTGTAAAGAATTCCGGTCTGTACTTTGGTATTTCCCATCCTGGAAGATAGCAGTGCATCCTGTCAAAGAAGGCACTATCATATGCCATGGCCTCAGGAAAAGGATCAAAGAGGTGTGATGTCTTTAAAAGAACATCAACGCTTTGATTGATATTTCCAACAAATACCATGGAGGCAGATGAATTCTTCTCTTCCTTGCCTCTAGAGAAAGATCCTGATGCCATGTAATCCTTCATAATCTGAATTCCATCATGGTCCTTAAATTTGATGCCTGCAACCTCGTCAAATGCTACACAGTCCCACATTCCCACAAGCCCCACTGTCCTTGTTGACATGTTATAGAAGAGGTTTGCTACCGTAGTCTGTCCACCTGAGACAAGAATGCTGTTTGGGGATATTTCCTTATAAACATGTGACTTGCCGGTTCCCCTAGGTCCCAGCTCACAAAGGTTGAAGTTGTTCTCCACAAGTGGAATCATCCTTGCCAGAAGTAGCATTTTAACTCTTAAGTCAAATCTTGATGGCTCCATTCCAATGGATCTCAATAAGACGTCAATCCACTCTTCCTTGGTAAACCTTGCACGGCTTTCCAGAGCGCTTTTCATATCTAGGTTGGGCATCTGTATTGGTGTCAATTTTGATACAATAAATGGTATTCTTGTCTTGTCAGCCTCATCATAGAAATACTCAAGCTGAACTATGCACCAAATTCCTCCCCCCAGAAGTCTCTCATAGTCTGAGGCATACTTTTCCGCTATGGGTACATTGTTTATTCCAAGGTTAGAGAACTCTGCTTCGTACCTGTCCTCTCGGTAATTTAACTTTACCGACACCTTGTCAATAACGGTGTAAGTTCCCCTTTCCCTTAGTTTAGAGATGACCTTCTGTGCCTCATCAGGCCGTACAAAGTTCTCTGAAAGTATTCTCTTTACTGTCTTAACCCCTTCAGAAATAGCCTCTTCCTCCTGGGTAGCACAATACATGCCAAGAAGATACTCGAGGACGTATACAGGAACATTGGCGCCTTCTTTGATCTTCTTGGTAAGATCTTTTCTCACTATCTTTCCTTCAAAGAGTATGTTCAGCTTGTTGTTGAGATAGCTGGCAGAAGGGACTGAAGCTGCAGAGTCATCCGCTGAGCCATAGGAGTCAAAATCATCTTCAAATTGGTCTCTTTTTACCTCTTCTCCATTCTCATGTATATCATCCATCTACAATCCCTCCCTATATATCGAATCCGAAGTCGTTGGAAAATGCAATATCCATTATGACCTCATGCTTGAACAGCTCCACATCATTCTTGGCATCAACTACAACCAGGTAGTATCTTTTGGTTTTGTCATAGGCCTTGTTCTTAAAATTAAACCTCATCCTGAAGATCCGCTTATTGTCGTCCTTGTCCTTCCTGTCCGCTACATATATGTTTTCGTTTGTTATCCTCTCATTGTCCTCTGAAACAAAGTAGAGCTTGTAACTGGTCTCCTTAACAATATCCGAAACGGGTTCTGTCTGTATGAAATCAAGTGATACTATAAGGTTTGTGACCTTCTGGAACATACTGACAAGGGCAATCCTTGCAGGCTTGGTTTCAGCATGGCCTCTCTCAACCTTTACATCTATGACAGGAATCAGCATCTCCTGTGGTGAAGATCCTCCATGTACAAAGTTCTGACCTCCACCCTGTACCTTAAATAAATTGGAGCTAACTGGAACATTTACATATCTCTTATCATCATTTCCTAAAAGTTCTCCAAGGGGATAGGTCACTACACCTTCCTCCTTCAGGGAATCACCTGATAATATAAACCTTCTGTTCACATAGTCTTCCTTGTTTGCCTTATTTGATAGCTTGTCCTTCTCCTGAAGCTTGTCTCTTTTGTATATATATCCATGGTCTGCGGTAATGATAAAGTGGTGACTGTTTGCACTCCCTGATATTCTTCTTATTAGGGAGTGAACCTCTTCTATTGCCTCATATGAAGCTAAAAAGACTTCGTTTTCAGTATTTGCCTTATCTCCCCTGGCATCTATCTGGTTGTGGTAGATGTAGACAACTTCCATTCCGGTGAAAATCTCCCTCAATTCTGCCTTTTTCATATGCTTGATGTCATCAAACTGTACACATCTACTCTCTGGGGTGGTCCTTTTGATTATTGCTTCCCTTTGCATCAAGGAATCACAAGCCATCCCATCCACAAGAACCTTGTAGTCCTCGGTTATTTCAATTTCCTTGTTTGGAAGGAGGGCTGCCATTCCAAGTCTTGTTATGGAAGGAAGCGATCCCATCATGGCCTGAATGCTTGGCGTACACTTCTCATCGTCAACTAATCTCTGATAAAGCTCCTTGCCTACCTCATAACGCATAGCATCAGATATTATTACAACCACCCTGTCCTTGGAGCTTTGGACATATTGTCTATAGAATTCCCTCTGTGGGGTGATACTTGATGATGATCTTTCCTTCTCCAGTGCCTTGGTCCATCTGTTTATTGACCTGTCCAGGTACTTGTTTGTATATATTTTCTCTATCCTGTCCCTTAATTTTTCAAATCTATAGGGGTCTGATAGCATATCGTAGTTGTAGTAGAATCTTCGGTACCTGTAGTCAATATTGTAGTCCTCTTCTGTATACTTCCTTACAATATCATTAAGGGATGACTTCTCTATATAGTTGATAGCACATGTTACATGGTAGGCACTTTCAAGAAGATGATACTCTGCCCTGAACTTTTCGGCAAAGTGCCTTTTCCTCCTGCTGCTGCAAATCTGGGGAATGGACATACCGTTGATTCTGGCACCCAGGTCTTCTTCAATAAGTCTATCCTTGATCCAGTCAATAATGACCCAGTCTATTTCTTGGAAGGTATCACATCCCATAAGGGCTTCAGGGCTGTACTCCTTAAGTACCTCTTTTGCATTTAGACCTCTTGATACATACCCTGATAACTCATCAAACCTTTCCCTGTACATGACATGGTTCATCAGATTATCAAGAAATGCCATTACACTTCCTGACTTGTAGGATTCAAATGACTTCCACGAATCGGGTATGTCATCCTTTAGCTGCCTTTGGGTGTAGGTTACAAACATTGTTATTATGAGCTTCTCAACCGTCGGATTCTGGTCAGAATACCCAAATTGAAGGTCACACATCCTCCAGAAGGGGTCCACCAAATCATACTTCTTGAACTCCTCAAGGTACCTGTTTTCCTCCTGGCCATCCTCTGTAATAACAACCCTTAGCACCTCTTCAAAGGTGGGTGTCTTTGTCCTGCACAGAACACTCATTAGTCCAATCATTATGGATTCCTCTGTGTAGGTTTCAATTTCAAGATCATAGAAGCGCTGGGTTCTGTCTTTTGCCCCAAAGAACTTGATATATTTCTGTATTACAGGCTTTAGCTCCTCCTTAATACCAAGATCAACCATTAGGAGGGATGCCCTGTCTGCATAAAATCTCCTTGAATAGAGCACTGTATCCTCAAGGTGGTTCTCCCTGGCATCAGGCTTGGGAAAGGGAGCGTAGACAAGGTAGTTTGAATCAACATCTTGTCTCTCAAGAAGGTACTTAGTATAAAAAAGGTTGTCTTTCTCAAGCTTATGAACCTTGGCATTTTCAATATCAAGGGAGTCGATTTCATCCAAAAAATCCGCTTCATCATCATACCAAAAGACTATTCTTATGCCATCTCCTCTGAATTCCTCATTTAGCTTGTCTGTTATCTGTTTGAAATTTAGCTCCGCCATAATAGTCCCCCTCGGTTATATCTTGGCAAGAACCTGATGCTTCTTACCTGCCCTGTCTGTTTGAACCTTTTCATAATTGACCTTTACACCATCATCTAGATCCAGTGCTATCCTCTCTAGTGCAAGGTGGGTTATCTTCTCATCGTATTCCCTTGTTTCCTGTAGCTGTTTTATCAATTTTTCCTGTCTCTTTGTGGCATTAGTTATCTCACGGGAATCTGTGCTTTCATCAATAGTGTTTTGCATTCTTTCGATCTCATTTTCATATATCTTCTGCATTTTGTGAAGATATTCAACCCTAAGCTTACCGATTGTATTCTCATCATATCTATGAAGATAGACCAAAGCCTTGAATCCATTCTTCTTGCCGCTGTCAAACAACCAGTATATTGGTCTCTTCTTGTATGTCTTTACATGGTCCTTAAAGAAGTCACTAAGGAAATAATTTCGTATAACCTCTCTTGGACCATCCCCTCTATTCCCAAGTGCATCGGCTATAAATGAAAGGTTTTTCTCAAGTGTCTCCTCACCGTATACCTTCTTAACAAAAGCTACAAATAAACCTACAATATCATCATGGAAATATTCCTCATCTGTAATTGGGATTATATTGTCCTTATCTGGAATAAAGGACTTGTATTTATCATCCTCCCATTCTCCTCCTGCATATGCCAGACCTTCTACATCAAGACTGTACCTTCCAAACATGCAACCAACTGCATAGGAAAGGAAGCTCTTTATTACATCCTGCTTAGTTAGGACATACCCATTACCTTTCATAGTTACTGGAATATCCTTTTTGGTGTCATATACTCTTGAAACAGTAATATCCTTATCTTCAACATCTGGTGTAAGTTCATCCTGTAAGCCATAGATATCTATAAAGATACGATTAAGTTCCTCTTCATTTGCTTTGAGTTGTGTAAATCGATCTTCGCATTCTTGCTTAAATTGATTGTATGCTGATTCAACAGTTTTATACGTTAACAATGGGTGTTTCTCAAAATCCCAAGAGGTTTCGAAAGAATCCCAGTCAATTTTTGAAATATTAATATTACTCATCGAAATTTGTTCTGTTATTGATAGATTCTTGTCTTCAATTATTATTGGAACTCTCTGAATATCATCTACTTGGCAATTTATAGTTGGATTTATCATTCTTAAAATAATACTGGCTATTTTTGTTGATAAATATGCCAAAGTATACATCATAACTTTCTTATTATTTATAATGCATGGTGAACCTGCTACATCCCACATAAATCCATTCGGATAATATCTAACCGAAAACAACCCCGATGTAACAAAAGACCAAGTTAAACCCTCCTTTAAGTATAAATGTTTAAATGTAGGTCGTGGTCTATGAAAATTATCTGATTCACTCCATTTAACGACATAATCATTATTCCCAAACCACTTCCTTGCCTCTCCACCTTTATTATATGGAATCCATTTTTTATTTAGAAAATCAATTTTATCCATGTCATCAGAATTAATTGAGACTTGAGCGTAATTAACTTCTGCCCAGGTTCTTAAATATAAACTATTGTCACCAGTTGAAATTCCAGTAACTATTTCTGCAATATTTTTCAAAGCAGTACCATTTTTAAATATAATTAAAATTTTCTCGCTCACCCAATAAGCTATTGGTGAACCTGGAATTCTATCAAAATTCATTAATTGCTGCGTATATAAGTTATATCTATTAAAAAATTCCTCAGCTTTTTTATCTTGAGTATTATAATCTACTAATCTTACGAAAGTTGCCTTGTAACCTTCATTTATACCTTTTCTGATAACAAAAGAAGTAGTCTGTACAACCTCTCCACCGATTTCGTCAAAAGCTCTTGCTCCTAAATGAGCCATATTAATTATGTCATTTGTTAAAATATTCTCTCTAAGTTTTTCAAAACTGGACAGGAACATCCAAGCATGTTGAGTAATCATTGCCTGGAATGAATCTTTCTTTAGCATCCTATTGCATTTTTCAATAAAAACGGCAAACAAATCACTTTTACTATCAGGGTAGTATCTTTTAACAAATTCTGATAGTCTGCCACTCATCCCCTTGCTTCCCATGTATGGTGGATTAGTCACTACAACATCATACTTCTTAGCCATTACTTCTCCAATAGATATTAATCTTTCTAAATGGATTATTGTATCTTCAATCCCTATAGTTTCCACTGATATTTGTCCACTATCTTCAATACTTGATATAAATCTTCTCAATAATTCCCAATCATAGTTTTCAACATTAAGAATTGATCCATATTCTCTGGCATCCCTAAACGTATCAAGTAATCCTTCTGTTTGAAGATTTGCTGTGTTTCTTTCCATATCACTTAAATCAGATCCAAAGAACTTTAGATGATTTTTATTGATTCCATTGCTTTCTTCAAATGCAAATAGACTAGGTCTTATAACACTTTCAAGAATTCTTCTGTTATATTCTCTTGCTTTCATCATAATTGCAAAGTATGCCAGCTGATATGCTCTTTTATCAATATCCAGCCCATATAGGTTGTTCTGGATTATACTAATTGCTGCATCTCTTTGAGAATAGCCCTGACTTTCATATATCTGCATAAGAACATCGAAAGCATAGACCAATATATGACCGCTACCCATTGCAGGATCAATTACCTTAATATCTTCAGGTCTTAATTTGCTGTACTCTTTTCTTGTTTCTTCCAGCTGCCTCTGGACCTCTTCTTCTTGCTCTGCTTCGTCAAGGTAGTATCTCCAGTTCTTCTTCAACTCTTCGTTGGGGTGACCCTCTTCCCATAGTCTTCCAAGACTATTTTCCACCATATATCTGACTATCCAATCTGGTGTGAAAAGCTGGGTTGCCGATGGAATTCTTTCCTTTGTTATCTTTACATTCTTTTTAAGCAGCTTAAAAGTCTCATCTTTAGGCTCAGTGTTATAGAATTGGTATAGCCAGCCAATTATCTCTATCTGACCTTCCTTTTCAACATTGAAGTCATCTTCATCTATATCATTTACAAGGTGATGGATAACACCATCCTTATCGGTAAAGGATACTTGAAGTAGTAGCTCTGTATAGTCGTTAATCTTCTCAAATAGCTCTGGAAGATTATAATGAAGGGCATTACACTGCTTTATAAAGAGCATCCTAAATAATTCATCCAGTCTGTTAGCTTGTTTCATCTGGTGAATCATCTGATTTTCATCTTCAGTAAATTCCAAATCCGCTGCAAAGGGATTGGTAACTATATCTGGCTCAGACTTGTTTTTTGTTTCAGAGGATAAGACCCTTACTCTTGAAGGCAAGTAGTCATTCACCTCCATAAATCTTATTGCAATAAGTCTGTTAAACCAAGTATATGCTACTTCCTCAATTAGGTTCTCATAGGCTCTTTTGTAATCGCTTTGTTCCGCTCGTTTCTCAAGTTCCTTGACCAATTGGTCTCTTTGCTTTATTTCATTTCCTGATATTGAGTAAGGCTCTTTCATACCAATATCAAAAAACTGCATATCTCTAGTTGAAGAAGGCAAAGGACTATTAATTCCTTTTTCGGTTACTCCTAATAGCTGGGCTTTTGTTGTAATATCCTTAATCAGCTTATTTCTTGCCCATATTGAAAAATTCTTTATAGCTGTCTTGTTCATATTCTGCCTCCTCTAGAATTGAATATTTATTACTGTATCCTCATCCAGCTCCTCAAGTATTTTTTTTCTAAGTTTCTCAAAATATTGATCAAGGTCATTTTCATCTTTAATGATCCATGTCTTGTTATGGTTTATTGCATCAATATTTAAGTGTCTTACCTTTTTTATAGGTGTGACTGGAGGAGTATCATCTCCGCCTCCTGGTGGATCATTTATCATTAAATCTCTTTTTGCCATTTCATTAAATAGCTTTGTCATCAAGGTATCAGCTTCAAGGTTCATACTGACAAGCAAAGCTATGTTATTACATGAAGTCGCCTTATCATGTAGATTCTTGAATTCTTGAAGATATTTATCCTCGTAATCATCTTTATATGACTTTTTATAAAGCTCCTCAAGAACCCTTTCCTTTGCATCCTTTATAGCTTCAATAACTGGGTGCGTTTTCTCGTCTAGTAGTATATTGTAATGCTCCTCAAATTTCTTTGTAAAATCTGGCAGTTTTGGAATTTCTGAGTATGGTCTTTCTTGATTTAGAATATCCTTAATATCTCTTACCAGTTCCTCAATGGCGGTATCTGCAATATATGCCTTACTGTCCTCATATATTTTCATAAGTTTAAGAGCGCTTTCAAAGATGGTTCTCTGTTCTCCAGCGAAGAATCTCCTTATGATTTCATACTCTTCCTCAAAGTCTAAGAAATCATCATATCTATTATGAATGTGAGAATAAAAGTCCATAATATCTGAGATATGGGCTGGCGCTATTAATAGCTCCTTGCCTGATTTTAAAACACTTTCCCCTGGATATGGTGCAATTTCATACTTGCTTTCAATTGCTTCTATGCTCTTTATCATATCCTTGCATTGGCTTTGGAAGGTTCCCATTAAAACATCCTCGTCCATGGTATTTAAGGGATGCTTGAATAAGTCCTTCAATATGTCCTTTACAGCCTTTATATGCTTTTCAGGTGGCCTTCTCCTTACATCTGTTAACAGCTTGTCTAAATACTCCTTCTTAGTTATAAAGCGTATTATTTCATCACTGGTCTTATTGACAAGACTTACACTCTCGCCATTCACTGTAAAGGAGATCTGTCCTTTCTTAAATAGATTCGCCACAAGCCACTCAATATCATTGTCTACAAAACCGTAAGGAGCACTTGTGAACCTATCCTTAATAGTCCTTAATGATGTCTTGGTGTGATTCTGAGCAACTGAGGATATATAGTTAAACAGATCGCTCAGTGCATTATTATTAGCTTCCTGAATGTTTCCAATGTCAAAGCTTTGTTGGTCAGTGCTGTTAAACAGCTTCTTTATGCTGCTTTCGTCCATAGGTGTGTCTATATAGGTAAGCTTATGGTAAACAGTGGAAACAAGTCTGCCTAATGCTTCGTTAATTCTAGATGAGATATCCTTTGAAGTCAGCTGGGCTTTGTCACCGTTTACAAATATGTCAGACTCTTTAAGTGCTTCTTGAAGAAAAAGTTTGGCATTATTTCTTCTCTGCCGCATCTCTTCTCTTTTTGATTCCTTAATCTGGTCATACTGTGCAATCTTATTGCTTGTTGTGAGCCTTAGGTATCTCTCTATTTTTAATGAATCTCTTAGTTCATCGATAAAGCGTCTGTTATCAGGTAGAGCCACAATAACTTCATTAGCTTGTCCTGACTTCATCTTTAGAGTAGTATCATCTCCACCGTATTCAGACCCTGGTGTAAGTATTCTAAGTCCAATATCGTGACTTTGATTTCCTTTAAAAGGTCTATCATCTACTATTTGATTATATGGGAAATTGTATCTTCCGTTAAAATTTGGATGCCTATACTTTTTCTCAGAGTGAATGTCATCGAATATCAGCTCAGAAACCTTGGTGATGATTTCAGCCATCTCAACATTTTGATTATCTATCTCCCTGTTAATCTCCTGCTCTTCATCTGTCAGGAATATATAAAGATCACCGTTTTTCTGGATCAACATCTGCTTACGGAGTATTCTTAAAGCTTCTTCAACTTTTCTCTTAAGTTCAACTCTGTCAGTTTCTATATCTGAAACCATAAGGCTTGTTATATTATCAACATTTGCAACCACTTTATCTACATACTTGATCATAAATAGGGCTTTAAGTACATTTACATTAAAGCAGTCCTCTTCCATTTTGGGATTAATCTCATCATTATCAGCTGCCTTCATGATAACGCCTCTATGGCTGTGATCTAGGAACTGATGAAGTGCATCGTAAAAAAGATTGAATGGCACAATTGATCCGTGTTCTTTATCCATTAGTTTAACTGCTGATTCTTTGAATAGGGCAAGCATTGATCTTTCACCTTCTGCCAGATGTTTACCCGATGCTCCATGGATCCTTACTGAGGTTAGAACACTTGCCAGAAGATCAAATTGATAAGGTACAAATGGATATACAAGGGCAAAGTCGTCCTTGTCTCTGTACAATTTCTTCTCAACTCCATCATTAAAGACAACAAGATTTTTAACGACAGTTTCACTTTGTTCGTAAAGGAGCTTCAATGTCTGTTCTCCTGTATCATTCTTAACAAGAATCCTCTTCTTGATTACTTCATCAACATTTGCAGATGACAATGAGAGACGTGTGTCAAAACGCCCCTGGATCTTTGAAAAGTCATTACCTTTTACTTCAGTTATCTTATCAATTTCCTGTTGGCTTGTTACTACAATCCAAACCTTCCCGTTACATGCTGTCCCAAGATCCTCAGTCACCGTCTGAAGGTTTAGCATAAGGTTTGAATCTTCACCGATATATTGTCCCATCTCATCAACAAGGAATACAATATGATGATTGTTCCCTCTCTTTTCTATGTATTCATTCACAAGGTCTGCGAATCTTCCGATACTCATGGGATAGGGTTCTGCTGCCTTATTGCACCAGTTTCTTGCAGTCTCTTCACTCATAAATCCTATGTCTACAAGAACATCAACTACTGTATCCTGGATAAAGTCGAACCTGTTTCTGGACTCTTTCCAGGACTTGCCGTACTCCTCTAGAAAGCCTTCCTTGAACTTTTCGTAGTTTCCGGTCTCATCCAACTCTCTTTCAAGGTCTGCCAGATACGGCATTGCTCCGTAATATCCTTGCATTTCATTGAACACCTTTAGGAATACAGATACAATGGCCTCTTTTGATTGCTTTCCTATTACCTCGCTCTTTGAATCTATGTTGAATAGTACCACATCTGTTGGTACGCTTGCTGCGAGCTTCATATCAGCCAAGACCATTTCATCAACTATCTTATTGTCATCAATAAAGTAATCGATGGCCTTTTTACCGTTTACTTCCCTATTCTCAAGAAGGTAGGAAAGTATTTTAAGGAAATGTGACTTACCTGATCCAAAGAAGCCCGAGATCCAAACTCCCATCTTGTCAGTATGTCCGTTGATCCCTCTTTTATAGCTTGAAAAGAAGTCTGCAAAGTGCTTCTGTAGCTCTCTTGTAACAACATATTCCTCAAGCTCCTGCTTGATGTTCTCATCATCCGACTGGCCAACCTTGATTACTCCTTTTATATCTCTGTCAATTGGCTTGGCAAACATATCTTTTATGTACATGTCTCATCCTCCTAATCAACTAATGGAAAAGCTCTATAATAGTTATCGTCCTTTAATTTATTGAAAAGAATCAGTTCCTGTCCGTTGAACTCTCCTGGATAGAAAAGTACAACTGGGACTCTGTCCATAGATTGATGTAGATTGTTTAGAACCTTGTGTGATCTTAGAATTGGATAACACTTGCCAATCCCAGTCAGGAAGACCACAGCATCTTCAGGTGTATTTTCTTCAATCATTTTAACCATTAAGCTGTCCTCATCATTTATCTTTAAGAGGTTTCCCACAGCTTTCGTTATCCGTTCCATACCTCTATTCTTCTCGAATTTGAAAACCTGTTCCATGAAACCTTCCTCTTCAAGGATGTCTATTATCATGTCAAATAGGTCAAATACAACTAGCTTAAATCCATCCATGTTTTTGTCATTTCTTGCCTTAAGGTACTCTATGTGGTTTCTCACCTCCAGCTCCTTGTCAGGAGGATAATGAAAAACAAAGTAGCTTACTTCATTCCCAAGGCCAGTCCTTGTTCTAAAGCTTTCAGATTTAATCTTATCTTCTATTGAATCAAGTCTAATTTGGAAGTTACTCATCTATCTCACCCCCTGCAGGATATTAAGGTATACTTCCTGATTTTTTTCTCTTAGTAACTCTTCAAGTGAAAAGTCAATTATTGGCTTTTTAATTCTACGAACACCATTTACTTCGTTTTCTAATACCCCTGATTCAAACAATACAGTTTTGTATGCACCTGCTAATCTTTTCAGGGTATAATCTTTCCATTTTGCAGCTCTATCACTTTGCATTTGCTTATCTCTAAAAAACTTCCTAAAATCCGATTCTTCAATTTCGTTTATTCCAATTATTAGTTTCTCCCTAAATACTTCATGCATAAACTCAAAAAAAAGTAGATCACTTTTCATAATTGAAATAAGTAATACTAATTTTTGATTTGTTACATCTAAGTTAGGAAAGACTTGAAGATATTCATCTTCTAGTGCCTTTATTCTCTTTGATACTGTGTTATATGTCATAATAGCTCTTTCTTCTGTTGCAGCAGAAAAAATATTATCCTCTAGATTATTCTTCTTAATTTCATCGTAAGTCATACCTTCGTTTAAAAAATTGATGAACTTTTTAAACTCTATAAACCAAAAAGGGTGTTTTACCATCCCTGCACTGTATTCTCCAGCAACCATGATTACTCCTCCATTCAAATGTCTATTAATTATTATTGAGCCTTAGGCAAAACTTCAACTATATCACCTATGTCGCATTCAAGCTCATGGCAAATCTTAACCAATACGTCCATTGAGACGTATTCATTCTTTGAGATTTTAGTCATGGTATTGGGACTAATACTTATATTTTTTCTAAGATCGGACTTTTTAATGCCCTTGTCTATTAAAAGTTTAAAAAGCTTATTATATGAAACGTTCATCACAACACCCCAATCACTTTAAAATATGTAAAAATAACTATTTTAAGTATACCATATTCATTTGGTTTGTGATTGATTACTATATGTTTTTGCGAAAAATTATTAAATTATTGCGATTATTTATATTAAGATTAATGCTACAGATTGAGGTTCACTAATCTAATTTCTTTACTGGAAACATCCAAACTTTTCTAGGTTTACCTTCATCATCTTCCTGTATTTCTTCATAAGGATCTGATGCTAGTTCTACAAGGCCTTGATAAACATACTTACACGGCTTAAACACTTCAAATAAATGTATTTCCACTCCATTAGTCTTTGAGTTTGCTAGTGTTTTATTTTGAGCTCGATTTATATCCTGGTCTCCAATCTTACCCATGCCTGTATAGTGTAACGTTTCACCAAACCACTTATCCTTGTAAAGACCTTTAGTGTGATCGGAAATAATGACTAGAGAATTTGTTTGCTTTGATCTTCTCATCCCACCCATATTGCCGCATTTAAACTCAGTGTATAGTTCATAATTGTTGATTGTCTCTCCCACTTTAAATTTACATATATAACTCATGTAATTCCTCCTTCCACTAAAACGAAAAGAATCTGTACTTGATCTTGTTCTCCTCACAAAACTCCCTTAGATTCTTTATCCCAAAGTTACCGCTGAAGCGTCTCCTAAACTCAGCAACACCATCCCTATTTTCAGTAGAGAGCAGCTGGAACAGTCTTTCTGTGTTGTAGCTGTCAAAGTCATAGAAGTACTCGTATTCATTATCACCAAAGAAGTCTCCAGGAGCTCTACCTAGGTCCTGGCCTGAAATCTTCAGACACCCATCCTTAACCTCGCACCAAACGTGTATCTGGGTTGAGTGAACTGCCTTGTCACACAATACGAATAAATTTGATTCCTCTTGATCCTGATTTTGTTCCTTGCTCCACTTCCTGAGTATAAACTTGGTCTTGTCTATTGGATATGGAACCTCATGGTGCAGGAAGTGTTCAATTTCCTCAACGATCCCTACCCTTTCGAACCTGTCTGGTCCGACCGGTACAACAACCTTGTCTCCTGTTTCTATGTTTCCATCTTCTGTTCTGTAATAATAGGTGTAACCATCCTTGCTGAAGGATACGCTGCAATAGATTAGTTGATCTAGTTTAGAACTATCAGTTTTCATGGCACGGCTCCTTTGATCGCATTTTCCCTTTATCACTTTATTATAATTCCCGTTACTCATATTATACCGTATTGGCAGCCTATTTCCAGGTATTTTTCACATTTTTCTGATATTAGTGGTTCGCAGTGTAGTAGTGGATGATGTATGTGTTTAAAACTCTCTAAACTTAAAAGTCCCTACCAGGTTTTATCCTGGAAGGGACTTAGTGACACACTAACTATTCTATCTAACATGTCTCTTAAATATTTTTAAGGCCTTCTCATACTTTTCGTCGTCGATCAGATCAAATGGAAACAGGGTAGTCGATTCAATGTCTAAACCTCTTTCTTTCATAAGCTTCTTGTACAGCAGTGAGAAATTGCTGTCGATTCCATACAGCTGCATAAGGTCGTCAATTTCTACTTGGATCCTAGTTATCTCATCCAGATCTCCTTCTCTTGTAACCTTGATCCATTCTGCCCAAAGCTCTGGTAGGATATTTGATATTGCCGCTATGCAACCACTTCCACCAGCCATCACATTGGGAACAAAGTGATTGTCGAACCCAGAGTAAACCTCGAAGTCATCTCTATGTTCCTTAACTTCGTAGATACAGCTTTTTGTATGTTCAAAGGATGTTGTGGAATCCTTCATTCCCTTGATGTTTTTATGTTTTTTTGCAAGTTTTGCCAGAGTCTGAGGCTCAATATCAAAGCCTGATCTGGCTGGGTAGTTGTATATGTAGATGTCTCCACTGATGTCATTGGCAAGTCTGTCGTAGTATCTGAATGCCTGGTCTTGAGAAATTGCGAAGTAATATGGTGGGATGATCATAACCCCATCTGCCCCACATTCAATGGCAAAATTGCTAAGTTCCACAACTTCATCATAGTTCATTGAACTTGTTCCAGCTATCATCTCTACTCTCTTATTAACTTCTTTTATATAGAACTCCAGAAACTCTTTCCTGTCTTCGTAACTAATATCTGGAAACTCTCCTGAGCTTCCTAAGGCAACTATCCCATCAACGCCTTTGTCAATTAGGAATTCAATCACTTTCCTGTTGCCCTCATAGTCAATGCTTCCGTCTTTATTGAATACTGTTATTGAAGGTGTTAATATTTTACATTTCATTTGCTGATTCTCCTCGTATAATATGTTTAGAGCAACTTTTTAGTAGTCAAAACATATTATTATTTATTTTCTTACTTTCGTGTTAATTGAGATATCCCAATGCTAAAATAGAATTAGAATGATTAGCAAAGG
>Ga0334892_1001015_pt1 | contig 26841 bp, 20 predicted proteins | sample GraSluR3_MG_4_FD_207213 | JGI IMG/M metagenome (GOLD analysis project Ga0334892, IMG submission 207213) | Sludge microbial communities from methane-producing bioreactor in Wageningen University, Netherlands - Granular Sludge_15_04-R3 | ecosystem: Engineered > Bioreactor > Anaerobic >...
TCCTTGTAGAACATGTACATCCCCACAAAGGGTATAAGGCTAAGTATGATTCCCATTGGTGCCATGTAAAGTGCCATCTTGTGTATCTTTATATCCTCCTTAAGGGAGAGGAATCTCACTGACATATATGGCAGTGTGGTTGTAAACAGCAAGGCATAAACAAATACAAGGTATACGCTGAACCGGGTATTTCCATAGGGTGCCGAGGTGGTTGGATTTACAAGCTCCGAGTTCATCTGACCAACCGTACGTATCATTTCGGCAAGGGATACATCCTGAAGGATCACACCAAAAACTATCACTGAGGCTATGAGCATTCCTATGCACATTATGGTATCAGTAAGTGCCACGGCAAGAAGTCCTCCCATGATGGTAAAAATTGCCACCACAGTGATCAGCAGTATGGATGCATAAACTTCCGGTATGTCCAGCCACTGGGATGCCACAAGGCCCACTGCCCGGATCTGTCCGATCATGTACACGGAAAGAAATATGAAGGTTGCAAGTCCTGCAAAAAAGTGTACAAGTCTTTTCTGACCGTCAGTCCCTCTGTGGGTTGATGCAAGGTACTCGGGTACGGTCAAGCCACCGCTTTTTTCTGCGTTTTTTCTCATGAAATTAGCGAAGAAAAGGGTTCCAAAGACAATTGCCGGAGCAAAGAAGAAATTGGCAAGAATCTCTATGGAACCAAAGGCATATGCGGTTCCCGGCGAGCCAATGAATCCCCAGCCGCTGTAGCCGGTTGCCATAAGGGTTCCCGCTCCAACAAAGGCACCTATCTGCTTGCCTCCTAGAAGAAAACCCTCTCCTCCCTGGGCTGCCTGTGATTTTATCTTTTTGTTTGACCATACCCCAACACCTATCATCCCTGCGGCTGCCAGGATAAATACCATCCAGTTAAATATCACTTGTATCACCTCGGTTAACCACTACCATCTCTCTGTAAAGGTACACCGCCAAAGGTACCACCATGATTACTATGCATCCAATAAAAAATTCGTTTATTGCCCATGATCCTGTCATAATTCGTTCCTCCTTATCCACAATTTTCATATGGGGATGGGTTAAACACCCATCCCATTATCATCTATTTTCCTTCAAAGGTTACAAGGGTTGGGTCCTCAACCTGATTTGGGAAGTAATCCTGGCATTCCCCTTCTCTGTAGACATCTGCTGTTGCACAGTGGAGTCCTCCACCAAATGCATAGGCATCTCTGAATGGAACTGGGATTACGTTCATTCCAAGCTTGTCCATCTGGTCTTGCTGAGCCTTCTCACTTTCCTCCACAAGCACCGTCTTATGGTCAATCACTAGACAGTTCATTGACAGCCATACGCTCGAGTAGCAAAGCTCTGGTGGCTGCTCGTGGGCAGGCATTGCCGCTTCAACAATCTCCCAGTCATTTGCCTCAAATATCTTTCTTTGCTCCTTGGGAAGCTTTCTGTGTGGATTGTTGAGTATCAATCCTGGCTTCAGGGGAACAAAGGTTGCATCTATATGGATTGGATATGGGTCTCCTGGGAAGTTTACAGCATGCACTCTCATGTCAGGATACATTCTTCTAAGCCACTCCATCCCCTTTCTGTTTGTTGTAAGCCCGTGCTGTACAAAGAGGTCCTTGCCTAATCTCAGAACATCCGCAGCATCAAAGAGAATCTCATGTTCGGTAGTAACCATGTGGAGCTTGGCAGTTCTCTCAAGGAGTATCTCCTCGGTTACCTTGTCATCAAAGTAGTGCATATCATAGCTGGCATCCCCAAGCTCAGGTCTTGGTGCAGCTATCCATTTGAACTCAGGGTCCTTCTCGAAATACTCTCTGAGGTTCTTTGAATAGGCGTAATGCTCAAAGAATCTGGATCTGAAGGACATTGGTGCAGATATGATGTCGCTTCCAATTGTAAGCAGTACGTCTCTTGGTGGCATGCAGCCGAACATGCTTCCTGTCATGAAATGTGGTGTTACAACCGCCTGGTTCCACTGCAGGGCCTCCGGTCTGTCAACCTTGATGCCAAGGCCCTCAAGGACCTTGACAAGGTTCTCAAGCTGCTCATTTGCCTTTTCCACGGTATCAAGTGGTCTTGGGCCCGTCATTCCTCTCATTGGGGAATCAAGGGGCACCTTTGCCTTTGATGCTGGCTCCGATGGAGGTATGCAGCAGTTGTCTGCTCTACCTACAATCACGTGCTTAAGTGGGTCAAAATCGTTCCATGAATTTACAATCTTCATCTTTTCTCCTCCTAAAATTTATGTATTATTATTTTTGGGTAATAAAAAACCCGTTCCAAAGAATATATATATTCCAAGGAACGGGTTATATGCCGTGTTACCATCCTAATTCGCCTATATCTCACGATACAAGCCTCATCAAGTACGCACATGTATAAATGTGTTATACTCTATCACTATAACGGGTGAACCCGTTGCAGCCTACATAAAATCGGTGCAATGCTCTGAGGCCCTCTTCACTTCAGTAATATCCTGTCCCCTTCCACCAACCGGGACTCGCTGAAAGACTTTCTTGAAGCTACTGTTCTCATCAAAGCTATTTGTTGGATATTCAATTATTAGTTGAAATTATATACCATGTTTTTATTCTTGTAAAGGGTTACTTTTAAAAAAACATTTTAACTCAACGGTTCCGGTTCTTTTTGCGTTATTTTAACTTTCCTCTCACAATCATATCCCCAACATCAAGTAGTTTAGCTATATTTCTAGTACTAAGACCTGTCTTTTCATATATTTCATTTATAATATCTTCCAGTAAATCCTTCTTTTTCTTTAACTGATCCAAGGTGTCCAAGCCATGTTTCATAAAATGTTTCTCTATAATAGACTGTGCATGCTTATACATAATTTCCTGCTGCTCTTCTTTAATATCCAGGTATACATTAAAATCACTAACTTGATGAAATTTTTCGAAGCTCGTAATTTTATTTGAAAAAAACTCCATTACTATCTTCTTCTGGGTCTTGCCCAATATGAATGTTTTCTCCCCTGTGTATTCATTATAGCTGCTCCATTGGTATTCCCCAGGGCTTGATACAATGCCAGCCTTTACAGGATTATTGTGTATATATCTGACAACCTGTACAAGATATGTATCATCCTCTACGGGCTCGCTTCTAAACCTGTCTTGAAAAACATGTCCAATTCGATCATTGATAAGATTATAATTGCTGGCATACCTGATATTGATTCTTTTGAAAAAATCTGTCAGGCTATTAATCTCTGTCTTAAGTAGCAGATGAACATGATTGCTCATAATACAATAAGCTACTATGGAGACCTCCTCTTCCGAAGCAATTTCATTTATTGTTTTTATGTACAGCTTCTTGAGGTTGTCGTTCTGAAAAACATTCTCCTTGCTGTTTCCTCTTGCCATTGCGTGGTAATAACCTGTGCTGCTTTGTCTTCTAGGTTTTCTTGGCATCATTTCACCTCCCAAATTTATATTATCATTCAAGTAGAAATAACGCAATGGTTCCGGTTCTTTTTGTGTTATTTTGAAAACCCTGGATAAAGAAATCCAGGGTTTTCAAAGATAGGGGAAACTACTCTATTGTAAGGCTGATATCCTTCTTGTTTTCAAAGGATGCCCTTATTGCAGCTATTATGTCTCCATGTGAATCATTAAGGCTCATTGTTGCCGCTGATGTTACATCCGCAAGCATTGACTTCTCATCATCAGAAAGAGCATCATACTTGGCCTTGTCCTGTGCATCCTCCGATCCATCCTTCAAGGGTCTTCCGTTTCTGTCGGATGTGTACTTTTGGAACCACTCTTCAATTTCATCAATCGTCATTCCAATAAAGGTCTCTTCGAATCTGTCCATATGCTCAACCCATGTTTTTCCGTTACCCATAACATAGGAGTCTCCTCTTTCCCTCTTTGTCATCCATCCATCGATTTCAGCAAAGAAGTTCTCCTCTGTATCAGGAGTCTTTCCATCTACAACCTCGTCATGGTTCTCATCCCAGTTGTAGCCGCCCTGACCTGGGAATCCGCTGAAGTGTGGCATTCCTTCCCCATCGTAGTTAGGTGTTGCAATTTCCATTTGATCGACATGAAGTGCAACAAGCCTTCCTTCATCATCAAACAGCGAATTTGCCACCACCTGGTTTATGCTCCATACCTGTACGCCTTCATTATCAGCACCAGGTCCCTTTCTGCCCATGCTTGCAATTCCTAGACCGTATGCTGAAGCCTCCTGGATCTCAAGCGGCTTTCTGTTCTCATATGCCTTCTCAATGGCCGCTACGATGTCCCCGTGTGAATCATTAAGGCTCATTGTTGCAGCTGATGTAACATCTGCAAGCATTGCCTTCTCATCATCAGTTAGAGCGTCATATTTAGCCTTGTCCTGTGCATCCTCCGATCCAGCCTTCAAGGGTCTTCCGTTTCTGTCGGATGTGTAGTTCTCAAACCAATCCCTGACCTCTTCCACTGTCATACCGGCAAAAGCCTTCTGGAATCCGTTCATATGCTCAGTCCATGTTTTTCCATTGCCCATTACATAGGAGTCTCCTCTTTCCCTCTTTGTCATCCATCCATCGATTTCAGCAAAGAAGTTCTCCTCTGTATCAGGAGTCTTTCCATCTACAACCTCGTCATGGTTCTCATCCCAGTTGTAGCCGCCCTGTCCTGGGAATCCGCTGAAGTGTGGCATTCCTTCTCCATCGTAGTTTGGAGTTGCAACCTCCAGCTGATCAACATTCATCTCTAGTATTCTTCCCTCACCGTCAAAAAGAACACTGGCCAGAACCTGGTTTATACTCCACACCTGAACCTCTTCATTGTCGGCTCCAGGACCCTTTCTCCCAAGGTTGGAAATTCCAAATCCAAGATATACATCTGAAGCTGTAACCTCTCCTGCCTCTTCAGGTTCCTCTTCAACCGGTGCAGGATATGTATCTGGATCAATTGCATTGTTCACAGCGTAGATGATACCATCGCTTGTGTATGTAGCTCCAGAAACAACATCAACCTCGGTGGAGTTTGCCTCCACTATTGCAGCTGGTATCCCCTCGATTGCAGGATCGCTGATTCCAGCAGTTTCGCTGTGTGAAACCACTTCAACACCTGTTATTGTGTCACCTGCCATCATAACCTTGACTTCAATCGGTCCACCAAATCCCTCTCCTACACCTGTAAGAGTAACGGCATCAGCAGGCTCCTCCTCCTGAGGAGTGGATGAACACGCCGCCATGCCAAATGCCATGGCAAATGCCAATAGTAAAACCAACAGCTTTTTCAAATGACTCATCTCCTTTTATTGTAATTAAATTAACGTTATCTTATTATCAAATATATCATATCCTGGTAAAGCGTTCAACTTTTTTTGTGGTTCAAATGTTGATATTTCAACGTATGTGACATATGTTCAAAAGAGATGCCCATATTTCAATGGTTCCATCTGTTTATTTTTTCCATTTAATCTTTAAATTCTGTGAAAAAAGCCGCCACTTAATTTCAAGCGGCGGCAATCTTTTAAATATCCAGAAGATTTTTCTTGTACAGGCTATAAAGCATTCTCAAGTTATCCATTTTAATGTATATATCCTTTTGCAGCTGTGATGCAAGATCGTAGTTTTCCTTATCAAGTGCCTCCTTTATCTGGGTGAACATGGAGGTTCTGTTCAGGCTGTCCTTCATCAGCTCAACCCTCAGGTCACGGATTGCAAGCCAGTTGGATATATCCAGATCCGATGCGTTTGCAGGATCATGAAGAAGCCTATAGCCTCTGATTTCCCTCATCAGGTCCGGCATTATCCTGTGCTGAATCTCTGTAACCCACTTGTTGAGAACCGCCGACTGGTAGCTTTCAATAATGCTGCCCCTAAAGACATCGCCATTCTTGAGAATTGCCAGCTTATCAGGATAGATGTGAAAAGCCTTAATGTTCTCATAGACGGTTGCAGGAACCTTTCCAAAAATCCTGTCCCTTTCCGCATCCGTATAGTCCTCGAATACATTTACCTCACTTCTGTAGGCTCTTCCCTTCTGCAGATAGATTCCATCATCCTCCGGAGTCTTTGACAATTCCTCCAACAGACTGTCCTCATCCCTGTTTTCCTTCAGTACATGATTTATTCCATCGTCCATAGCCATAAGCATTGAGCTCATGCAAAGGAAGGAGTTTGTATGGGGATTTGGACTCCTAAGCTCAAACCTGGTTGCCAGGGGATTGTTTTCATCCCGGATAAGACCTATTAGAATGGTCCTGTTTCTGGAAGGAACATCCACACTTCTTCCCAGGGATGTAACTATGCAAACAGGAGCTTCAAATCCAGGCTTTAGCCTCTTGAATGATTCGTTTGAAGATGTTATGAAGGGGTTCATTATCTCGTAGTTTTTCAATATACCCATCAAGGCTCCGTAGCCAACCGGGCTCATAAAGTGCTTCCTATATGGATGGAAGAGATTTATCCTTTTCCCCGACTTGAGCTCCACGGCAACTCCCATATGGGTGTGCTCTCCACTTCCCGCAACTCCAGGAATGGGCTTTGCCAGAAAGGTTACATCCATTCCATTTGCCCTGAAGATTTCCTTGATGATGTGCTTTATGAATATCTCATTGTCCCCTGTCTGCATGGTTGTGGAATACTTCCAGTCTATTTCAAGCTGCTCCATGATTCCTGAGAAGCTTCCGTCATGCTGAAGTCTTGCCTTGACTCCACCGACCTCCTTGTGTCCCATTTCGGGCTCCATTCCATATAGCTCCATAAGCAGCAGGGAATCCTCAAGAGCTGTTCTGACGGCTCCCCTTGTCTTTGCCCAATATTGCTCATTCAGCTCCTGGGAGGTGGTCAGCTCCTGCAGCTCCCTGTTTGAATCAGGTGTCCTGACCCAGAACTCCAGCTCAGTTGCAGCTGTGACATGAACCTTCTTTATGTCATAGGGGCTGAAGCCATAGGCCTTGGTCTGCTCTGGGTTGTCCTTTAGGAGCTGCTCCATGTGGTCTTCAAAGTATCCCGTGGCATCCTTCAGTATGTGTCGTGAGTCAACAGGTATTCCATCATGGTAGAGAAAGCATGGAATTTTAAGGGTTCCAACAGGCCTTCCTGACTCGAGGTGAACATTCTCGTAATTGTAATCCACAAACCAGTTCGCTTCAACGTCTGATTTCATATCTATCTTTGCATTGTCAAGGGTAGCGATCTCAGGAAGATATACGGAGGAACCATCGGTCTGAACTGCTATTCCGTGAAGGAAAAGCTCGATATCATCCCTGAATACCTTAACTGGAATCTTTTCTTCTGTTTCATGTCCTATCAAGTCCACGCCACCAAGGGAGACGAACCTGATCTGGGGATTGTCTTCAAGAATCTTGAATAAATCCTCCTTGTTGTGGTTTTCCTTCTTAATTACATAGCACAAATCTTCTCTCATTTTATCATCTCCGGTAGACATATTTTAAATACTTCATTATTTTATTACTACACAGTGTGATTGTCAAGATTTTTGCTTTATTATGCGAAAGGACCTCCGAGGAGGTCCTTTTAATATTATTCCAAATCTATTACACTTGTGCTGTTTGTAAGGGTATCGATGTAGAGGATTTTTTTTCTAAGATTCTCTCCTTTTCCCAAAAGCAGCTTCACGGCCTCTGCCACCTGGTAGGAGGCAATCAGCGCCGGAGTGAAGGATGGGTTCCCAAGGTCCTTCTCAACTCCCTTTGCGTCCGGGTCGGAATAGATTGTTGACAGGGTGTCATCTCCTGGCATAACCACGGATACCTGCCCATACCATCCCCCTATTGCACCGTGCACAAGGGGTATCTGGAGCTGCTTGCATATATCCTGGAGTAGAAGCCTGGTCCTTGCATTGTCCACTCCATCAAGAACCAAATCCGCACCATCCAGAAGCTCCCGTCCATTCTCGGCAGAGATCCTGTCATGGACTGCAGTGATTTCAACCTGGGAGTTTATTCTTTCAAGCTCCCTTTTAGCCTCATATGCCTTTGGGTTTCCAAGGTTGTGTTCATTGGAAAATCTCTGTCTGTTAAGGTTGCTCTCCTCAAACACATCTCCATCGATTATGATAAGCCTACCGACTCCAAGCCTTGCGGACAGCTCCGCCAGGTATCCACCCAGACCTCCCGCACCAATGACGGCGACGGTTTTTTCCCCAAGAAGCTCCTGGTCCTCCTGGGAAATCAATGACTTGTTTCTATCGTATCTGTTTTCCAGGTTCAAGCTGCTGACCTCCTTTACTTGTCACCGTAAAGATCCTTAAGAAGATATTCCAGGGCCCCAATTTCTTTCAGGAATTTCTCTGAAGGTAATCCGGTTTCATAATCCCATCCCAGCTCATCAAAAAAGTTCTTCCCAAGAAGCTGGTTGTCAATTTCAACTCCTTCAAGGGGACCTGCCTCCAAAGGCGGTTTTCCCACCGCTCTCTGTGTAATCTCCATATCCTTGGGTGTGATGCCTTCCCTCAGGTTGAATGCGTGTCTCATTGCATATATCCTCAGGCCTGCCTTGAAGCTTTCTGCCTCTCCAAAGGGGAAGCCTCCAATCGCCTCTACATAGCTGTCCACAATTCCCTCAGGTGGTGTTCCAAACCTTGAGAACATGCAGATTCCTGCAACGTTCATAACCTCCCTTTTTGATGTAAGGTCAACGTCCTGGTCACCGGTTCCGGTGTAGTCGTATTTTGGCCTTGTTTCCTTTCCTCCCATCTGAATGTTTCCAAGTCCGCCCTTTACGTGTCTTCCTGGTGTTGGGTCAAACTGGTAGGTTCTGGCAAGACCAGGTGCAAATCTCGGGTCGTGCATGGGCAGCTCAATACCAGATGCGGTTTGAAGGTATTCATGTCCCTTCTTGTACTGGTCAGCTGCATAGGCCGATCCATTTGCAAGTATTTCCCCACAGCCCTCTCCATCAGCGATTTTCTGGGTCAAGGCAACTATGGCCTCTCCGTTTCCCCACTTAAGGTCTATCCCATCAAGCTCCTCTTGTGACAGAACGCCCTCCTCATAGCACTCCATTGCCCAGGCTATTGTCATACCTGTTGAGATGGTGTCAATACCATATCTGTTGCATATGTCATTGGCCTTTATAAGTGCATCCACCTCATCACACAGCAATGTTGAGCCAAAGGCTGATGCAGTTTCATACTCCGGTCTGTCGGTTGTTCCAACGGGCCATCTGCCTTCCCTTACCTCGTACTCCGCTCCGCAGCCCAGTGGACAGCTTGAGCAGGCATACTTCTTGGTCTTGTACTTGTCCATGGCTTCCGCACCAAGTGCCTGTGCAGCTTCCTCACCATAGTCTATTATGCCTACGCCCTTCCAGTTCATGACAGGGCTGTCTCCACTCAGTGCAGCTGCAGGGGTTCCTCCTCCTGTTCCCATGTCGCTGAACCTTTTTGTACCCTTGTTTTCCTTCATTGTCTTAAGGACCAGCTTGTTGACCTCCTTAAGCTTCTCCGGATCTCCCACAGGAACATTGCCGGTACCCTTGACCAGGATGGCCTTCAGGTTCTTTGAACCCATGACGGCTCCTCCACCGCCTCTTCCAGGCGCCCTATGCCCATCGTTTATTGGACATGCAAGAAGGGATTGCCTCTCCCCGGAAGGTCCGATTGCAACAATCTTTGCAGCTGGCTGGTCGTGCTCCTCCTTCAAGGCCTCCCAAACCTCTTTTGTGTCCATTCCCCAAATATGCTTTGCGTCCTTGATTTCCACCTCTCCATCCTTGATCCATATGTATACCGGCTCTTCTGCCTTGCCACTGATAAAAAGTGCATCAAATCCAGCCTTCTTCAGTTCAGGACCGAAAAAGCCTCCTGAGTTTGAGTCGTTCCAGCCTCCTGTCACTGGAGACTTATGGACCATGGTGAACCTGCCACCGTACATTGCACCTGTTCCATTGGTAATTCCGGTGATAAATCCAAGGATGTTCTCCTCTCCAAGTGGATCCGCACCTGCCGGCATCCTGTCATAGAGAATCTTGGCTCCAAAGCCGTAGCCTCCTATGTAGTCCCTGACAAACTTTTCATCAAAGCCTTCTGTGGTAATTTCCTTTTTGCTTAAGTCCACAAATAAAAATTTTCCATTGTAACCATTCATATTTATCACTCTCCATACAATTATTATACAAAATTTGTCCGTTTGTTGCAATTTTCAGTAAGTTTTAGATAGTGGAAGGTGGAAAGTGGAAAGGGATGATGGAGTCTCATTCGCCTTATTATTACCACAGCCCTCAGGTGTTTACACGCAGTTCTAGATTCAAGTCCGATTAAAATCATCAACTCGTTTTCTCCACTGATTCCTATGCCGCTTCGCTTGGAGGAATCAAATCACTACGAAATCCTCTTTGGATTTTAAAGTCGTTCTTTCATATGAACCGCTTTGCAAAGCACCTATCGGGCTAATGACACCCTGTCATAGGTGCCGGCTATTTTCATACTAAGCGTAAGGAAAGTATCTTTGACCCCAGAGCCTGACCTAATCAATTGTGTATTGAGATTTGTGAATTGCCAGTACCCGACAATATAAATATCTAGAAATCCAAGATTTCTAGATATTCCATTGAGAGTGTAAGAATTGTCCTAATCATTCGCTTTCATTGACTCAACCATTTCAATGTTTCTTATCTTCCTTCCCATAAAGAGATTCACTATCAGTGAGAACACCAGAGTTATAGCTGCAGAAAGCACATAGCTCATCAGCCTGATATCCCTACCAAACATGGAATCCGGATCCTCAATGGTCTTGATGATAAACTCATGCATATAGGTACCAAGCAGCAATCCCACAAGAACCCCGATCAGGGTGAGTATTGTAATCTCCCTGAAGATATGGGATGAAACCTCCTCATTGTGGAAACCTAGAACCTTCAAGGTTGCCAGCTCCTTTTTCCTTTCATTAATATTTATATTGGTCAGATTGTACAAAACGATAAATGCAAGCAATCCGGATGCAACGATGATTACAAAGACAATGTAATCCATGCTCCTTATGAGATTGTCAAAGCTCCTTCTGGTCTGGCTCACCAGTTCAGCATTAAGAACTGATTCCTCCAAGAGAAGCATTTCCACAAGGCCGTCTTCCTCCTCAGCAGTCAAATCATCAGTCCTTACAAGGGCACTGTTGACAGGTGAAGCTCCAAAAACAGACTCATACTGGGCTGAATCCACATACATATAGTTGCCCAGGTAGTTCTCTGTAATATGGGTGACCCTTAATTCTCCCAGGTTTTCATCTGAATCCTCATATATAATGGCTTCACCGACGGATATGCCAAGAACCTCAGACAGCTTTTCTGTTATTATCACATACTCTGTTCCTGGTACAATGATTTCCCCTGATTCCCGATTCCTAACAAGGATAAAATCCGATAGCTGCTGTGAGTCGCTAAATACTATGGCATTCGCATCCAGGAGATCATTGCCATACCTTATGGCTCCCTTATCGGAATATATTCCCCCATAGGATTGAACATTCCCAAGATCTAGGACCAACTGATCAAGGGAACCTTCCTTGAAGTCCTCCTCATCAAGCTCCAGCCTTACTTGATACCTGAAGATATGGTCAAATTGTGTGCCTGCAAAATCACGAATTGAGTCCCTCATGCCAAATCCAAGCATCAGCAAGGCTGTACATCCTGATATTCCAACAACTGTCATATAGAAATGCTTCTTATACCTGAATATGTTTCTGGCTGTGGATTTCATATTGAAGCTCATTTTACGCCATACCGGTCCAACCCTTTCCAGGAGAATCCTCTTGCCTGCCTTTGGTGCCCTTGGAAGCATAAGGGTTGCAGGCTTCTCACCAAGAGCTTCATTTGCTGCATAAACGGTGACTGCAACCGTACTCAAAACGGCTATTCCAGATGCCATAAAAGCTATCCTGGCATTGTATTCCGAAACAAAAGGCGGCAAATGGAACATCACTCCGTAGGCATTCCAAATAACCCTTGGAAGCAATCTAAATCCCACCAGTTGGCCTGCGGCACTGCCAAGGATACTCGCCAAACCGCAATAGACAACATATTTTCCGATAATGGACATCTTCCTGAAGCCGAGAGCCTTCAGTATCCCGATTTGAGTTCGTTCCTCCTCCACCATTCTGGTCATTGTCGTCAATGAGACCAGGGCAGCCACAAGGTAGAAAAATATCGGGAAAAATTTGGCGATGGCGGCTACCTTCTCTGCGTTCAATTGGAAGTTTGCAAAGCTCATGTTTGATTCCCTATCCAAAACATACCACTCAGGCACCTCCAGGTCTGCAAGCTCCCTTTCAGCATCTACAAGGTCTGCATATGCCTGGGCAAGCTCCTCATCAGCCTTGTTCTTCTCAGAGAAATATTCCTCTTCCCCGTCCTTGAGCTCTAGAAGTCCATCATTATATTCCTTCCAACCATCCCTTATTTCAATTTCCGCATCAGCTATTTCCCTTTCTGCATCCCTTACCTCCTGTGCAAGGGTCACTCTGGCATCGGCAAGCTCCACCAGTCCATCCTCGTATTCCTTCCAGCCGTCTGAAAGCTCAACCAGGCCTTCGTTATACTCCTTCCAGCCATCATCAAGCTCCATTCTTCCATCGGCCAGCTCCTTCTCTCCCTCTCTTATCTCTTTTTCTGCATCCAAGAGCTCCACCCTTGCATCATCAAGCTCTTTTCTCCCATCTGCAAGCTCCTTTTCACCTTCCTCAATTTCCTTCTGGGCATCCCTTAGCTGGGCTCTTCCATCGTAGTATTTGTCCCAACCGTTATCCAACTGTCTTCTGGCATACTCCAGCTCCCTTTCCCCTGAAAGGATCTGATTCCAGGCTCCAATAAGCTGATCTGGGTTTGGAAGCTGGGCAAGCTGTGCTTCAAGACCCTGAAGCTCTTGTTCCAGAGACCTCAGTTCCTGTTCCATGGCTGCGATTTGTGAATCCAAAGTCCTTATTTCAAGCTCAATGGCTTCAATTGCCTCCTGGTTGCTTTCCGGATCTTCAATTAGAGCCTGTAGCTGCAACTCCAGCTGGCCCTTGCCTGCCCTAGCTTTATCAAGATTGTCCTCAAGTAGTGAACTCCCGATTTTTATCTGCGACATGCCTTCCTCAAGCTGGTCCTTGGCTCCATCAATCGTACCCCTTAGAACAGCTTGTCCGGAAGCCGTACCCACCAACTCCTGGGAGGAGAAGCCCTGTATGCCGAAATTATCTGCAATCTGAGACACTCCTGCAAGCAGCTGGTCCTTACCTTCCTGAAGCTCCACTACCCCGGCTGCGTACTCGTCCTCGCCAGCTTCAAGCTCTCTTCTACCGCGCTGCAGGTCTCTTTCACCCTTGGCAAGTTCTCTTTTTCCATCCTCCAGCTTTTCAAGGCCCTTCTGGTACTCATCTTCCCCATCCTGGTACTTCTTGAGTCCATCCTCGTATTCCCTTTTTCCATCCAGGAATTCCAGATAGCCTTCGTAGTAATCCTTTTCTCCGTCCTGAAGCTCAACAAGGGCATCGGCAAGCTCCTTTTCACCATCCTTAAGCTCAATAAGGGCATCAGCCAACTCCTGGTCTCCATCAGCTATTTCCCTCTCTGCATCCGCAACCTCGTCCCTTAGGGTAATTCTTGCATCGGCGAGCTCATTTTCTCCGTCCTGGAGCTCAATCAATCCATCGGCAAGCTCTTTTCTCCCGTCCAGGATTTCAGCCCATGCATCGGCGAGCTCCTGTTCAGCCTCTGCCTTCCCATCATTATATTCCTCCCAGCCATCGGCAAGCTCCTCCTCTGCCTTCATTAGGACTTCCTCATATCTTACAAGGGATCTCTCTTTAGATATATCCTCAAGCTTTTGGACCAAACGCTTAATCTTAACATCATATTCATTTGAAAATGGACTCATTTGAAGGGCACCCTCCGCTGTGATATATAGGTCCGTCCAGTTTTCCAGTGCATAGCTTGAATGATCTGTGTATATGATTGCCCCCAGTCTACCGCTTCCAACATTGGTCACTTCACGCTCCGTGGAGAAATGGAAGGTGTTTCCCACAACTCCCACAACCTCATAGGTGAGTACCTCAAAGTAGTCCCGGATGTCATCATAGTCCTCATTTTCCGGTGAAATGGCTATTGTTGATCCCAAAGGTATGTCAGCCAGGTATGTCCCGCTTCTTTCCACCAGAACTTCATTGGCCTTTTGGGGCATCCTTCCCTCAAGAAGCTCCAGCCTGTTGATGTTTGCTTCTCCATCCATCAAGGGCAAGCCATAGATTCGGGTAACCAAGGTCCCATTCTGGGATGTATCCATAATCATATCCATTACATATGCGGGCATGACTTCGTTGACCTCCTCCAGGTGTAGAACCCTTTGAAGATCATCATCTGTGATACCCATGGTACCCTTTATGAAGATGTCAGCCATATTGTTGCTGTCATAGTACTCATCCACTGAATTGTGCATATCCGGTGTTGTTACAAGCAGTCCTGACAGAAAGCCCACACCCAGGGCAACTATTCCGAATATGGCTGCAAAGCGTCCGAAGCTTTGAATAAATTCTCTGGATACAATCTTCCCGTAAGCGTTTTTCACTACCATTCAATCCTTTCAATGGGCAAAGGTGAAGGATTGGTGCTCAGTTCAGACACCTTTCCGTTCTTTAGGTGAATAACCCTGTCAGCCATCTGGGATATGGCCTGATTGTGGGTAATAAGGATAACGGTCTTTCCAAACTTCCTGCAGCTGTCCTGAAGAAGCTTCAATATATTCTTTCCTGTTTCATAGTCAAGGGCACCGGTTGGCTCATCACATAGGAGTATCTTGGGATTCTTTGCAAGAGCCCTTGCTATTGAGACCCTTTGCTGTTCCCCACCTGAAAGCTGTGCGGGGAAATTGTCCATGCGCTCCCCTAAACCAACCTGGGACAGCACAGTGGCAGGATCAAGGGGATCCCTGCAAATCTGGGATGCAAGCTCAACATTTTCAAGGGCCGTAAGGTTCTGGACCAGGTTGTAGAACTGAAACACAAACCCCACGTCATACCTTCTGTAGTCAGTGAGCTGGCGTTCATTAAGGCTACTCACAAGGAGACCATCAAGCATTATGGTCCCACCATCACAGGAATCCATCCCACCGAGGATATTCAGCACAGTTGTCTTGCCGGCACCTGAGGGGCCTACGATAACACAGAATTCTCCCTTGTTTATGGTGAAGCTGATATTGTTGGCAGCTTCAATCTTGTGGTTTCCCATGTAATAGTATTTAGATACATTTTCAAGCAATACAAAGTCCTTCATCAGTTGCTCCTCTCAGTCTCCATCAGCCCTGCTGCCTTGTTGATTATTCTTATCAGATGGAGGGCTTCCTCACTTCCGATCCCCTCAATGAAAAGGTCAAGATTATGGTTTACTGCATCCTTCTTCATTTCCAGATGCTCCTTACCCTTCCCAGTTATCATAACATCCACCCTACGCCTGTCCTTTTCGTTTGACCTTGTAACCACAAAGCCCTTTTTCCTTAGAGCTGTAAGTGTCGCTGTAGTCCTTGGCCTTGACATATGTAGCTTTTCGCTTATCTCCGAAGGACTTGTTTCCATTTCGTCACTCCCTGCAAGATAATACAGGACATAGAGCTCCCCTTGCAGGAACTCCACAAGCTGGGAAAAAGCCTCCATGTAGTATACCTTGCCAAGTGCTTCTATAAGCTGGTTCTTAAGTCTGTAATCATCCATCCTCATCCCCCCATAGTTAACCCCATTAATTATTAATACTATTAATTATATCACGGTCAGTCCATGCTCATGTAAAATATTATGTATTTTTAATAAAATAATTTAAACTCTGTCCTGATACTGTATAATTAGATTATACATTCCTAGGAGGTGCCCACTTGAAGCTCAACAATAAACGTACTTTTTTCATAGGTCTTGCATTTATGTCCATTGCATCATTCTGGCAGCTTTACGATAATATCATCCCACTGATTCTCCAGAACACATTTGGTGTGGGGGAAACCTTTACGGGGACCATCATGGCCCTGGACAATCTGTTGGCACTTTTCCTGCTGCCGTTTTTCGGCGCCCTGTCTGATAGGGTTGACACAAGGTTTGGAAAGAGGACTCCTTTTATTGTCCTGGGCACAATAGGTGCAGTTTCCTTTATGCTCCTGATCCCTATTTCAGATAATCTCCAGAGCTTTCCCCTCTTCTTCATTTCCCTTGGGGCAGTTCTTTTGGCCATGAGCACCTACAGGTCCCCTGCTGTTGCCCTTATGCCTGACCTGACTCCAAAGCCCCTAAGAAGCAAGGCAAACGCCATAATCAACCTTATGGGAGCTGTCGGTGCAATCTTCGCCCTTGCAGTCATTGCCATCCTGGTTCCAGATGATCCAAACCCCAGCTATTTCAGTGTCTTTCTGGTAATAGCACTTTTGATGGTCTTTTCTGTCATTGTTCTTGTAAGGACAATCAATGAGAAGAAGCTGTCAGCAGAGATGAAGGAGTTCAATGATTCACAGGATCTGGAGGATGATGAGGCCAATGGTAAGGGTGGGGATATGCCTCCTGATGTGAAAAGGAGTCTCTATTTCATTCTTGCTTCCATTTTCCTGTGGTTCACGGCATACAATGCTGTCACAACAGCATTTTCAAGATATGCAGGACGTGTTTGGGGGCTTCAGGGTGGAAGCTTTGCAAATGCCCTCTTGGTAGCAACGGGAGCAGCAATTCTTAGCTATATCCCAATCGGTATAATCGCCAGCAGGATAGGGAGAAAAAAGACAATAATTGCAGGCATCCTCTTTATGAGCACTTCATATTTCCTGGGCTTCCTATTTGTAGAGTATTCTCCAGCAATTAACGCCGTGTTTGCCCTAACAGGAATTGGTTGGGCTGCCATAAGCGTGAACTCATACCCAATGGTTGTGGAGATGAGCAAAAGCGCAGATGTTGGCAAGTACACAGGTCTCTACTACACATTTTCCATGTCAGCCCAGATTTTCACTCCAATACTTTCAGGCTTTTTCCTTGAAAATGTTGGCTACAGGACACTGTTTCCATATTCCGTATTCTTTTCCCTGGCATCCCTTGTAACCATGTTGATGGTTAAGCACGGGGATTCAAGACCACCAAAGAAGGGTAGCACACTTGACCATTTCGATGTTGACGATTAAAGGAGGATTCCATGTTGATAGCACTCATAGGGGGATTGCTGGCCTTATACCTTTATGCTATAAAGCCTAATTCTCCCAGCAAGAAAAACCTAAAGCCCTTTCTTGGAAGGTACTATGCCCACAGGGGATTGTTCGACAACAGTTCAGATGCACCTGAAAACTCCCTTAATGCAATCTCCCTTGCAGTGGAACAAGGCTATGGGGTTGAATTTGATGTTAGAATTACAAGGGACAAGATTCTAGTGGTGATACATGACAACAGGCTCCAGAGAGCTGCAGGGATGAATAAACTAGTGACTGAAATGACCTTTGATGAGCTTAGGGAAATTACATTGTTCCACTCCCAGGAGGAAATTCCAACCCTCCATGATGTGCTAAATCTAGTTGATGGAAGGGTTCCCATCATTGTTGAACTAAAGCAGGATGGAGGCGGAGACACAACAATATGTGATGTCGTGTCCCCAGTCCTTGATGATTACAATGGGGACTACATGGTTGAATCCTTTAATCCAGTACTTATGATCTGGTACAAAAAAAATAGACCCTCCGTTATCAGGGGTCAGCTGTCCACAAATCATCTGAAGGAGGGCAAGAAGGGTCTGCTTCTTAACCTGTCCCTTCAGTATCTTCTGTTCAATTTCCTGGTTAAGCCGGATTTTATTGCCTACAATCACATTTATGGAAACAACCTGTCTCTTTTCATAAACACTAGGCTCTTCGGAATAACCACTGTTGCATACACTCTTAAATCCCAGAAGGAGCTGGACAGAAACAGGACTCGCTTTGATATCCTTATATTTGACAGCTTCATTCCAGAATAGGATAAACAGTTATAAATAAAGCATATCAAGATGCATTAAGGGAGCTTTTTATGATACTCATCAACGGAAATTTCTTAATACAAGAATGATACAAAAAAATAGAAATTTCCTATTCGTAATAAACAGGAAAAGGATTTCTCAGCTGAGAAATCCTTTATGATTATTCCTTTTCAATTAGACCAAGCTTTTCAAATACAACCTTGTAGCCGTCTGCTCCATAATTAAGCGACCTGTTGATACGGCTGATTGTTGCGGTGGAAGCGCCTGTTTCCTCTTCAATCTCATTATAGGTCTTGTTGGCCTTCAAGAGCTTAGCAACTTCAAGTCTCTGCGCAATTGCCTGAACTTCCTTTATTGTACAGATATCCTCGAAAAAGCGGTAACATTCGTCCATATTCTCCAGCTGCAATATAGCCTCAAACAAACTGTCTGCCTGCTTACTCTTGATTTTTGAGTTATAGACCATTTTATCCTCTCCTATCTTTGGTTTAATATACTTATATATTACTGTATAAAAGTGGACTTGTAAACAAAAAGCTGGGATTTTCACCCAGCTTTTTTTTATCTAGAACAATCCTACGATCTCACCTGACTCTAGAATATCTATGTTGTCCGCTGAAGGAACCTTTGGAAGTCCTGGCATTGTCATGATATCTCCTGTAAGGGCCACTAGGAATCCTGCTCCCTTTGAGACCTTTATGTCTCTTACAGTTATCTTGAAGCCTGATGGTCTACCCAAAAGTGTCGGGTCATCTGACATTGAGTACTGGGTCTTTGCCATACAGATCGGCATCTTGTCAAAGCCCATCTTTTCGATGTTAGCAATCTGCTTCTGGCATCCCTTTGTAAAGTCAACGCCGTCTGCTCCATAGATTTCTCTTGCAATTGTCTCTATCTTCTCCATTATTGGCGCGTTTACATCATAAAGTGGCTTGAAGTTCGCTTCGCCCCTCTCTACAACCTCAACTACCTTCTTGGCAAGCTCAGCTCCACCTTCTCCACCTTTTGCCCATACCTCTGAAAGAACAGCAGTTGCACCAAGCTCTTCACACTTGTTCAGGACGAAGTCAAGCTCTGCCTGTGTGTCTGTTGGGAAGTTGTTTACTGCAACAACAGCTGGAACTCCAAATTTCTTAACGTTCTCGATGTGCTTTTCAAGGTTTTCAAAGCCCTTTGCAAGCTGGTCAAGATTCTCAGTTCCAAGCTCATCCTTCTTTGCTCCCCCGTGGTGCTTAAGAGCTCTTACAGTTGCTACGATTACTGCTGCATCCGGTTTAAGGTCACCGAATCTGGCCTTGATGTCAAAGAACTTCTCAGCTCCAAGGTCAGCACCGAAGCCAGCCTCTGTAACTGTGTAATCTGCAAGCTTAAGAGCAAGCTTTGTAGCAAGCATTGAGTTACAGCCATGAGCTATGTTTGCAAATGGTCCGCCATGGATCAATGCAGGTGTATTTTCAAGAGTCTGTACAAGGTTTGGAGCTATTGCATCCTTCATAAGAAGTGCTACTGCTCCCTGTGCGTTTAGATCCTTTGCATGTACTGGACTACCGTCGAACTTGTAGGCTACAATTACATCTCCAACTCTTCTCTTAAGGTCCTCAAGGTCCTCTGCAAGACAGAATATGGCCATTATCTCTGATGCAACCGAAATATCAAAGCCGTCTTCCCTTGGCATTCCGTTTGGCTTTCCACCAAGTCCTACAACAACATTTCTCAAAGCTCTGTCATTCATGTCCATAACTCTCTTCCAGACAATCCTTCTTGGATCTATCCCAAGCTTGTTTCCCTGATGTATGTGGTTGTCCAGCAGTGCTGAAATTAGGTTGTTGGCAGTTGTGATTGCGTGGAAGTCACCTGTAAAGTGAAGGTTGATATCCTCCATGGGAACTACCTGTGCGTATCCTCCACCTGCTGCTCCACCCTTAACTCCGAAGCTTGGTCCCAAGGAAGGCTCTCTCAATGTTGTAATTGCCTTTTTTCCGATTTTGTTAAGTCCCATTGAAAGACCAATGTTTGTTGTGGTCTTTCCTTCTCCTGCTGGAGTTGGATTTATTGCGGTAACAAGAATAAGTTTTCCGTTTGGCTTATCCTTCATGCTCTTGAATACATCCAATGAAACCTTAGCCTTGTATTTACCATAGTTTACTATGTCATCTTCTCCAATGCCTAAGTTTGCCGCTACGTCCTTTATTGGAATCATATTGGCCGCCTGTGCTATCTGAACATCTGTTTTCAAAAAAATTCCCCCTCTTAATTGTAGTATGTCCAACTCTTATATTTATACCCACCAGAGCATAAGTTTATAGCTGGAATGTTTTTAATTTGGAATGGAAAAAGCTCATACTACTACTATTATAGCAGATATGAGCTGAATTTGAAATATTTTTAATTGTTAAATAATTTACTAATTACTTGAACAGACCAATGTCCCGTCTATAACCCATGTCCTTGAAGGAGATCCCTTCGATCGCCTGGTATATCTTCTCCCTGGCATGGCTCATTTCTCCAGTGCAGGTAACTGAAAGCACCCTGCCGCCATTGGTTACAAAATGCTCACCTTCTATTTTTGTTCCATTGTGAAATACCATGATATCCTCATCAGGATAAGGCAGGCCATAGATTCTGTAGCCCTTCTTATAGTAGCCCGGATAGCCACCTGATGTCAATACCACAGTCATGCAGGCTTCCTCCTTCCAGGTCATGTGGTCTTCCTTAAGGTCTCCAACTATTGAGTGGATGAAAATCTCCAGCAGGTCTGATTCCAGCCTTGGAAGGACCACCTCTGTCTCTGGGTCTCCGAATCTTACATTGAATTCAAGTACCTTAGGGCCTTCCTGGCTTATCATAAAGCCGATGAAAAGAATCCCCGTGAAGTTGTGCCCATCCGCTTCCAGCCCCTCTTCTATCCTGTCAAGCACCTCCAACCTTATCTTCCTGTTGAACTCCTCATTGAAAAATGGGCTTGGTGAATAGCAGCCCACACCTCCTGTGTTGGGTCCCTTGTCATCCTCGAAGATCTGCTTGTAGTCCTTTGCACTTTCCATTGGAAATAGCCTGTTGTGGGATACAAAGCATAGAAGGGAAGCCTCAGTGCCCTCAAGAAATTCCTCAATTACAACCCTTTGTCCCTCATCTCCGAAAATCCTATCCACCAGTACCTCCTTAAGGGTCTGTTGGGCTATTTCCTTGTTTTCACATATCACAACACCCTTGCCAAGGCAAAGGCCATCAGCCTTAATCACCAAGGGATATGAGAATTCCGAGAGTCCTTCAATTGCCTTGTTGTACTCTGTGAATGTCTTGTACTTTGCCGTGGGTATATTGTGCCTTACCATGAAATCCTTAGCAAAATCCTTGCTTCCCTCAAGCCTTGCACTGAAGGCGTCGGGCCCAAAAACGCTGATACCTTCCTCCTCAAACATGTCAGTTATCCCAAGAACCAAAGGCTCCTCAGGGCCAACCACCACAAGGTCTATTTCAAGGGTCTTTGAAAACTCCAGAAGTCTTTCCAGATCATTGGACTGGATTGGAACATTTGTTGCCACAAGGGAGGTTCCACCATTTCCAGGTGCACAATAAAGCTCCTCAATTTCTCTTGACTGAGCCAGTTTCCAGCAGAGGGCGTGCTCCCTACCTCCGCTTCCTATTACCAATACCTTCATCAAATCCCTCCTAATGTCTGAAATGCCTGATTCCAGTGAATACCATGGCCATCTTGTTCAGATCTGCTTCCTTTACAACCTCCGAATCCCTTACAGAGCCTCCTGGCTGAATTACCGACGAGATTCCAGCCTGGGCCAATGCTTCAATTGAATCCTTGAATGGAAAGAAGCCATCTGAAGCAAGCACCGCTCCCCTTGTCTTCTCTCCAGCCCTTTCTATTGCCTTCTGAACAGCCCAGAACCTGTTGACCTCACCAAGGCCAATTCCCAGGGTTGCTCCATTTTTTGCTATGACAACCCCGTTTGATGATATGTGCTTGGCAATCTTCCATGCGAATACCATGTCGTCAAGCTCATCCTCCTCGGGGAATCTCTTGGTGGTTATCTCCATATCATCCTGGAGAAGAAGCCTGTTTCTATCCTGCAGGAGCATGCCGCCCTCAACCTGCTTTGTCATGGGCTTGGTGTAGCTTGATTCTGACAGCTCCGGTATCTGCAAAAGCCTTACATTCTTTTTTTCCTTAAGTATTTCAAGAGCTTCATCTGAAAATGATGGTGCTATGATTATCTCAAGGAATATTTTCGACAGCCTTTCTGCAAGCTCCCTTGTTACCTCCCTGTTAAGGGCCACTATCCCCCCAAATATGGACTCTGTATCTGATTCATAAGCCTTTTCAAAGGCCTCCACAATTGTTTTTCCAACTCCTGCACCACAGGGATTGCCATGCTTGACCGCAATGGCTGCAGGCTCGTCAAATTCCTTCACAATTGAGATAGCTCCGTTTCCATCATTTATGTTGTTGTAGGACAATTCCTTCCCATGAAGCTGCTCTGCACCTGCAATGGTTCCCTCGGTTTGGTTGTAGTCAGTATAGAAAGCAGCCTTCTGATGTGGATTTTCACCGTATCTTAGCTGATCCTTCTTCTTATATGGCAAGGTAAGGTACTCAGGGAAGGTCTCCTGGCAAAGCTCATTGAAGTACTGGGCTATGAGGGCATCGTAGTAGGCTGTGTAGTTGAAGACCTTCCTTGCCAGCTCCAGTCTTGTTTCAGGCTTTGTGTTGCCCCCTTGCCTAAGCTCAAGGAGTACCTGGTTGTAGTCGGCAGGGTCTATCACAACGGTGACATCCTGGAAATTCTTTGCAGCTGCCCGTATCATGGAAGGTCCTCCTATGTCAATGTTCTCAATGGCCTCCTCCATGCCTACACCCTTTTTTGCAACAGTCTCCTCAAAGGGATAAAGGTTGTTAACAACCATATGGATTGGGAATATTCCCATTTCCTCGATTACCCTTCTGTGCTCTTCCTTGTCCCGCCTAAAAAGAATGCCCCCATGTATTCTGGGATTGAGGGTCTTGACCCTTCCATCAAGTATTTCTGGAAACTTTGTGATCTCATCTATCTCCCTGGCTTCAATCCCGTTCTCCAACAGGAGCTTGTAGGTCCCTCCAGTGGATATTATCTCCCAATCCATCTGGATCAATTTTTCCGCAAATTCGACTATTCCTCTCTTGTCGTATACGCTAATCAATGCTCGCTTCATGGTTACCTCCATTGTTTTCATTTCCAAGCTTAAGGCACATATCTCCAAGGGCCTTAACTAGGATTCTATGTTCCACCTGGAGCACCCTTTTCTTAAGTGTCTCCACAGTATCATCCTTCCTAACGGGAACCACTTCCTGCAAGAGTATGGGCCCTGTATCAGTTCCCTCATCAACAATGTGAACAGTGGCTCCAGTCTCCCTGTCTCCAGATTCAAGAACAGCACTGTGGACCCTTTCTCCATAGAAGCCTTTGCCACAGAATTTAGGAATAAGGGAGGGGTGGATATTAATTATCCTATTTCTGAATCCATCAATAAAAAGTGGTGACAGTACCCTGAGATAGCCTGCAAGAACAACCAGTTGGACCCCCTCTTCCTCAAAAAGCTCCATAAGCCTTCTGTCATAGTCCTCACCCTTAAAGATCGAAGGGCTCACAAACTCGCTCCTTATGCCCCCTTCCGCGGCTCTTTCAATGGCATAGGCATCCTTCTTGTTTGAAATCACAAGAACAATCCTGCCCTTTATGTCACCTTCCTGGCAGGCATCTATTATGGCTTGCAGGTTGGTACCCCCTCCGGAGACCAGAACACCAATCCTTACACCTTCCATATCTCTACTCCCTTTTCTCCTTCAACAACCTCTCCAAGGACATAGAACTCCTCATCCTTTTCCACAAGATGATGTGCTATTCTTTCCGCCTCATCAGGATCTGCCACAAGGACCATGCCAACACCCATGTTGAAGGTCCCATACATCTCCTCCTCTTCAATCTGTCCCCATTCCTGCAGAAGCTTAAAGATTTTCGGAGTCTTGATCACTCCTGTATCCACCTTTGCCATAGTCCCTTCAGGCAGCATCCTTGGAATGTTCTCGAAGAAGCCTCCGCCTGTGATATGACTTAAGCCTTTAATATCAAATTCTTTGAGCAATGGAAGAACCTGTTTACTGTAGATCCTGGTTGGTACAAGAAGCTCCTCACCAATTGTCTTTTCCAGTTCCTCCACATAGGTATCCACTGAATAACCCATCCTGTCAAAGACAATTTTCCTCACAAGTGAAAAACCGTTGCTGTGCAATCCGCTTGAAGGCAGTCCCAGAATCACATCTCCTGGACGGATGGTTTCTCCAGTTATGATTCTGCTCTTGTCAACCGCCCCTACAACAAAGCCTGCAACATCGTATTCCCCTTCCTGGTAGAATCCAGGCATCTCAGCCGTTTCACCACCTACAAGGGCGCAGCCCGCCTTGACGCATCCATTGGCTACGCCTTCAACAATACTGGCCATCTTTTCGGGAAGGAGCTTACCGGTTGCGATATAATCAAGAAAGAACAGTGGCTTGGCTCCTTGACATAGGATGTCGTTGGCACACATTGCAACGCAGTCCTCACCTATGGTATCGTGCCTGTCCATCATAAATGCCAGCTTCAGCTTTGTTCCAACCCCATCTGTACCTGAAACCAAAACCGGCTCCTTCATTTCACTAATATCCAATTGAAACATTCCTGAAAATCCTCCAAGGTGTGAAAGCACCCCCGGTATATGGGTTTTTTCGATAAATTTCTTGATCATCTGGACCTCTTTATATCCAGCTTCCTTGTCAACTCCAGAATCCTTATACGTTAAAGACATGAACAGCCCCTCCTAAAATTTCTATTCCACCTTGGCAACAGGGTAGTTGCCCGAGAAACATCCCCTACAGAATCCGTTTTCTTCACCTGCAGCCTTGATAAGACCTTCCAGGGATATGAAGTATAAGGAATCCGCACCAATCTCTTCCCTGATCTCTTCTACACTCATATAGCTTGCAATAAGATTTTCCTCTGACGGGGTATCCACACCCAGATAACAGCTGTGAGTCACAGGAGGTGAAGAAATCCTCACATGAACCTCCCTGGCCCCTGCATCCTTAAGCATTTTGACCGTCCTTTTGATGGTTGTACCCCTTACTATGGAGTCATCAACTAGCACCAGGCTCTTACCTTTTATATTTTCCCTCAATGCATTCAGCTTGATCCTTACACCCTGCTCCCGTATTTCCTGGGTGGGCTCTATAAAGGTCCTTCCCACGTACCTGTTCTTTATTATCCCTTCAGTGTAGGGAATTCCAGATGCTTCTGCATATCCAATGGCTGCAACAATTCCAGAGTCAGGTGCACCGATAACTATGTCCGCCTTTGTTGGATGCTCCCTGTACAGCTGCTTGCCTGCTTCAGACCTTGAAATATAAACGCTTTTGTCATCGATTATGCTGTCAGGTCTTGCAAGGTATACAAGCTCGAAAATGCAAAGGCTTCTTTTTTGAGAATCCTTATGGATGGTAGTAAGTCCATCCTTGTCTATCATCACAATTTCACCAGGCTCCACATCCCTTACCAGCTCTGCCCCAATGGTGTCAAAGGCAACTGTCTCCGAAGCCACTATGTAGTCATCTCCGATTTTACCTATTGACAGGGGCTTGAGCCCGTGGGGATCCCTTGCGGCCACAAGTCTGTCATTGGTCATTGCAACCAGGGCGTAGGAACCCTCCACATCCTTAAGGGCATCTATCATTGCCTGATTGAAATCATTCTTATGGTACTTGGCTATAAGGGTTGCAATCACCTCAGTATCAAGGTCGGTCTGGAAGATCGCTCCTGCATCCTCCATATCCTCCCTTATCTTCATGAAGTTCACTATGCTTCCGTCAAGGCAAATTCCAAGGGCTCCCCTTCTGTAGCCAACCACTAGGGGCTGGGCGTTGGCCTTGTTCTTGGCCTCGAAATGGGCTGCATATCTTACATGACCGATTGCAATGTTTCCCCTCAGCCTATCTATTGTCTCATTGTTGAATACCTCATTTACAAGCCCAAGTTCCTTAACATAGTCCACAAATCCGTTGTTGTTTACAGCTATACCTGAGCTGATCTGACCCCTGTGCTGGATTGCATAAAGACCGTAGTAGACATAAGGGGATACGTGTTCATTTGTACTGCTGAAAACTCCGACAACACCACTCATCAAGTAACCTCCCCTTATCCGTTAAGCTGCTGATCTGCAGCTATGGTATCCTGAGCCATCTTCACCTTGTAGGCCTTGAATTTTTCTCTCAGCTCCGGATATTTGACAGATAGTATCTGCAACGCCAAAAGACCTCCGTTTTGTCCACCGTCTATTGCAACTGTGGCTACCGGGACTCCCTTGGGCATCTGAACCACTGAAAGAAGTGAATCCAACCCATCCATTGTGGATGACTTTGCAGGTATTCCCACTACAGGAAGGGGTGACAGTCCTGCCAGGACCCCTGCAAGATGTGCAGCCTTGCCTGCAATTGCAACTATTACCTCCGTTCCGTTCTCTTCAGCCTTTTCTGCAAACTCCTTGGCAACATAGGGTGTTCTGTGGGCTGAAATAACCCTTAACTCATGCTCAACACCAAAATCCTCTAGAACCTGGATTACCTTGTCTCCGATTGGCTTATCTGATATGCTTCCCATAATTACGCTTACCTTCATATCCTGAATCCTCCTTTAATTTTCTCGGTTAATTTATACCCAATAAATATAAAAGCCCAGGCGGGTAGGTTTAAGAAACCTACCCGCCTGGGCTTTTCTCCCTTCGGTGTGATGCCATTTTGGCATCTGTACCGCTTGGACCAGCTGAGAATATCTCACGGAACCCTAGGTACACTTTCTCATAGACAATGATTTACGGTCATTGGTAGAAACGTCCTC
>Ga0334892_1001017_pt1 | contig 26757 bp, 31 predicted proteins | sample GraSluR3_MG_4_FD_207213 | JGI IMG/M metagenome (GOLD analysis project Ga0334892, IMG submission 207213) | Sludge microbial communities from methane-producing bioreactor in Wageningen University, Netherlands - Granular Sludge_15_04-R3 | ecosystem: Engineered > Bioreactor > Anaerobic >...
TTTTACGGAGCCATGATTACCGAAGCCGTTGTGGCCATGATTTGGGCTACCATCAGCATGAGTTTTTTTGGCGGAATTCGCGAATTGAATGAAATTATGGTGGAACACCAGGGAAATGCAGCATGGGTGGTGAACGAATCGGCCAATGTACTGCTTGGGAAGTTCGGGGCGTTTCTGGCTATTCTTGGTGTTGTGGCGGCGCCCATCACTTCGGGCGACACCGCTTTCCGCAGCGCCCGGCTTATTGTGGCCGACTTCCTCAACCTGAAACAGGGACCCATGAAAAACCGGTTGTACATCAGCATTCCGTTGTTTGCCGTTGGATTTTTCCTTACACAAATCAACTTCGATGTCATCTGGCGTTACTTTGCCTGGTCGAACCAAACCCTGGCAACGGTGGTACTCTGGACCATCACGGTTTATCTGGTCAAATACAAAAAAAACTACTGGATTACCTTTATTCCTGCACTGTTTATGACGGCAGTGGTTTCAACTTATCTTTTCCTGGCACCGGAGGGATTTCATCTATCAAAAGAAATTTCATATTCGGTGGGGATTGGAATTACAGTTTTATCTGCAATTTCATTTATTGTTTATTTGCAGCGAATTCGTCATGAAGGTTCCAGGGAATATTAACAACTTTAGGATGATGTTGTTAATAAAAATACAAAAACAAAAGCCGTTTAGGTGTAATAGCAGCCTTGTAAGCCAGCGAGCTTCAAAACCCCTGTTTTTACTGGTACGAGTAGCACTTTGACTTGTTCGGGTAGGATTTTTATGCAATTCGAGTAGAGGTTTTGGGCGTCCTGTTGCTCGCTGACCTGCCCGAGTTGAGGTTTTTATGAAAGCGAGTAGCGATTTTGGACGCACGAGTTAAACATTTGGTTTCACGAGTTGGAAAAGGGGCTTCTTCCAATTGCAAGAAGCCCCTTTTTCGTTATGCGTTACCGGATTCGCTTTCTTCTTCCGGTTCCGCGGATGACTTGCGGCTGTTTTTGCGTTTCCAGAATTCACTGGTATAGCCCTTTAGCCGGTTGGGATTCCGCCAGAACAAATACTTGCCGGCTGCACGAACTTCGTCCACCAGTTCTTTCAGGTGGGTGTAAGCCTTGTCGCGAATAGTTTTCGACGCATTTTTTTCGACTTTGTCGCCGTTGGCCGCAGCCAGCAGATCAGCCAATTCGTCGGCAACAGAGGCAGCAGTGTCGAGCAGCGAGAGGTCGAACCCGATGGTGGTTAAAAGTTCAGAATTGGCTTTCCCCAAAACCGCCAAATCATTCAAATCCTGAATCATATCCGCATGGCCTGAACCATCGGCAATGTCTGATACCCGGCTCAGCAACACCGGGTCTTTCCGGAAGGCAAACCTGAAGGTATGCAGTAGCTGATTGCGCATATCGTATGCATCGGGAGAGCGGACCAGCCACTCTTTTTGTGCCTGTTGCTGTGTGTAACGGTCTCTGAACCACAGGGACTCCGATTCGCGCAAAGCGCCGGCGCGTACCGGAATATCATCGAGCATCTCCTGTGTAATGCCCGCTGTTGCCAGTTTTACCGCATCGGCGATGCTCCAGTGGTGAAGGTTCTCTGACTCCTGGAGATAAACGTCCACAGGAATAGTTGGAGTTTGGACTTCTTCGTCCGGAATGGATTGAATCACATCCAGTTTTGCGTTGTAGTCTTCAATGTTAGACATAATTTGTTATTTTTGAATGTTAGACTTATGCCCTTTAAAAGGGCGTTATTTAATTCTGCCGGCGGGATCTGTCCTGTGAAACAGTGCCAAACAGATTTCACAGGAAAAAGCGGAGCCTGCCGGTTTTTCTTTGGTTCGGTAAAAATTTGAATAAAAAAAGGATCAATTGTCCTGAAAAAATGAAGATAACAGGTGATTTGCCGGTAAAAACCGGCAGAAACTGTTGATTTTTGGGAGGGTCCAATCATCTTCTTATATTTTTGGGGTCGATAAACATCAACCGGGGTTTTAAAATCTTTGGCAAATTAAAAAATCTGTTTTTAATATGCAATATGTTATATATCAGCAATTTGTATTTTATCAGCAAATGATTCGACTCCGGTTGGTTGAAACGAAGTGAAAATTCCATTCTTCGGGAAGTCGAATCTTCCATATTGCAATTTTTTCTATAACCATTTGAACCCTCCGGGTTCTGGCAACTAAATCCCCACGATGTATAAAATGAAATTCAAAAAGAATAACTTCAAGACAGCAGGTGCAGCGCACCAAAAACCTGCCCGGCAACTGACGGGTTTGTAGATTGAGAATTGAAGAATCCCATGAAGGTGCAGCGCACCGTAATATCTCTTGTGTTGCGGTGCGCTGCACCTTTATTTTATATCCATAGCAATTTTCTACAAATATTATCGCGACGCTGTCGCTTTTCTGCTCTGGTTATATAGCAGGTTTGGGGAGGCTGAGATAAAGTTTTCACCTGTAGGAACAGGAGAGGAAAACCTGATTTTTAGTGGTTTGACCACCCCTGCTTCGTCCAAAGGAAACGTAGTATAATTTTCTTTCTGGCTGGACTTCAGCCACCCCCGTCCGACCGCTGCCATCCGGGCGGGCCTCCTTTATGCAATTATCCATTCCACGGCAGCATTTGCTAAAGGAGGGGAAATTTTGTGCCGGGATAGTTTATGCTGTTTTAAATTTGGTATCAGCTAATTGATTTTGGCTTTTTCTATCCCTTCACCCCTGTCAGGATTCCAAATCCTGACAGGGGTAAACAGTACTCCGGTTAACCTGTAACCTTCCATTCAAAAACCTTATTTCACGTCTTCAACCTTCGTAGCACTTTGACTCCCCTTGAAATCCAAGCTATCCTTATTAACCTTTCCGCCTGGGGGGTGTTTGAATAAAGTGAAAAAGGTTTTGGGACGGGTAGGGAAGACCGTTTTACTGAGGTTTGTGGAGTTTGGAATAAGGTTTTTATTTATTAGAAAAGGGAGAAGAAAATCAGGTTTTTTTCACCCCGTCCATCAGCCTGCGGACATCTCCCAGAAGGGATGAACCTCCTTTTTGCAATTATCCATTCCACGGCAGCATTTGCTAAAGGAGGGGAAATTTTGTGCCGGGATAGTTTATACTGTTTTAGCGTTGGTATCAGCATTTTGATTTTTTCCTCCGTCCAACCCTGTCAGGATTCCAAATTCTGACAGGGTTAAACAGTACGCCGGTTAACCTGTAACCTCCAATTCAAAAACCTTATTTTCCTCTTCAACCTTCGTAGCACTTTAACCCCCTTGAAACCCCACCTTATTAATCTTTCCGGCTATGGTGGCAGACTGAATACGGTGAATAAGGTTTTGGGGCGGGGGGTAACCCGTTTTAATCAGTTCCCACGATTTTTATAACGAACATCAAAAAGAATAACTTCAAGGGAGCATGTGCAGCGCACCGCAATATCTCTTATGTTACGGTGCGCTGCACCTTCTTTTTGCATCGACAGCATTTGTACTACAAATATTATCGCGACGCTGTCGCTTTTTTCTTTTGTTAAACCAACCCTGTCAGGATTCCAAATCCTGACAGGGTTAAACAGCAGACCGGCCACCCTGTTTCCTTCCATATTCAACCTTATTTCCCGTCTTCAACCTTCGTAACATTGTGAACCCCCTTGAAATCCAACCTTATTAACCTTCCCGTTTGCTGAGGTGGATACAATAAGGTGAATAAGGTTTTGGTAGGGTGGTGCAGGCCGTTTTACTGAGGTTTGGGAGAATGGAATAAGGTTTTATTATTAAAGTTGTATAAGGTCGAGAATTCGTTTGAGTTCGGAAACCATATATAACGGCAGTGACACCAATGTCCAGGCTAATTCTGCATTTTTATTTGCGCTATTTATTCTGGTTGTAAAATTTCCGATGGTTGGGCTGTCCATGTTGAAACGGATACCTGTTTTTAATTTCTTTTTACAGTATCTCTTTTCATGTTAAAATCCAACAGTGTTTTTGCAAATAAATTGTTGAAATCCAATAGTGTTTTTGTTTTTGCCCGCGAATTTACTTTCAAATTACATTATTTTATACTTATTTTGTGTAATTTTACACAGAAAAAACACATAAAGTGTGATTATAATGAAAATTCAAAGAGATATTATACAAAAATTAAAACAATGGCAAGTTAGTGGAAACAGAAAACCACTTATTCTTAAGGGAGCGAGGCAGACAGGTAAAACCTGGGTTATGCGCGAATTCGGGAAGCAGTGTTTCGATTACACAGTCGAATTTAACTTTGCCCGAACAACAGAGCTTGCTGAGATTTTTGATAAGACGAAAGATGTAAAACGCATTTTGAAGGATTTAGCTCTTTTTTCCAACGTTCCGGTTATTCCCGGCAAAACACTTATCATATTCGATGAAATACAGGAATGTAACGGTGCTTTAAACAGTTTAAAATATTTTTGCGAAGATGCCCCTGAATACCATATTATTGCGGCAGGTTCACTTCTTGGTGTTTCAATCAAAAAGAAAAAAATGTCGGTTCCGGTAGGCAAGGTAGAAATTTTGAATATGAGGCCCGTATCATTTAAAGAATTTTTACATCATGCCGATGAAAAGATTTTTCGTTTTGTGGAAGAAATCTCCCAGGTTGAACCATTGCCTGCGATAGTATTTAACAGGCTGCATGAAGAATACAGAAGATACCAGATAAGTGGTGGAATGCCTGAAGCTATTGTTTCCCTGCTGGATAACAGGGGAATGGACAGGGTTGAAGATGTATTGGAAAACATACTGAATCTCTATACCCTGGATTTTTCGAAGTATGCCGATGCCGTTCAAATTGCAAGAATAAACAGCATTTGGAACTCATTGCCTTCTCAGCTTGCAAAAGAAAACAGAAAATTTATTTACAAAGTAGTAAAAACCGGTGCGAGGGCGCGCGAATATGAAGATGCATTGCTTTGGCTGGAGGAAGCAGGGCTTGTTTACCGTGTTTATAATGTATCGAAACCAGGTATTCCGCTCAGTGCTTACCGCGATATTTCGGCTTTTAAACTGTATGCATTTGATTGCGGAATTTTAAGGAGATTGGCTAAATTATCGCCGGAAATTATGTTGTCGGGTCATTTAGGTTTTACCGAGTTTAAAGGAGCACTGGCAGAAAATGCTGTATTACAGTCGCTTGTGCTGCAGTTTGATGAAAGACCTTTTTACTGGACTTCCGGGAACAAAGCCGAAATTGACTTTCTGATTCAAACAGTTACACAAATTATTCCGGCAGAAGTTAAATCTGAAAAACGCGTAAGTGGTAAAAGTTTATCTGTGTATAATAAAAAATTTAGACCTGAAGTCAGAATAAGGTTCTCTTTAAATAATCTCCAATATGAAAATGGGTTAATAAATATTCCTGTATTTCTGGCCGACTGGTCAAAAAAATTATTGCGATGAATTGATTTGCAATTAAAATCCCTTCTGCCAATTCCATTGTGACCCTAAAGCGGATTCCCTGGTCAGGTTTTGTGCCCGGGAAAACCTGTCGGCATAAGCTAACTTCATCCTCCAAAACAAAAGCATCATTTTCAAACCATTCGGAAACCATATACAGGGGTTTACCCGGAAATTATTTGTTTTTGCCCGCGAATTTCATACATTGGTTCAACGGTTAAGGTCACTTGTGAATAGCTATTTGTAAGCTATTTAATCACATTTGAAGCCGGTTTTCCAGTTTTCAGGATTTTGATGGGTACAAAAAACACCCTTGATACTTATTTCATTTTTATCTTCACAGACCTGGTAATGAATCATGTAAGGAAATTTTTTGATTGGCAAACAACGAATATTATCATAGCGAATAGCAAAAGACTGGTGGTATTTTTCCAATAAGTCTATTTGTTTTTTTACTGTTTCCAGAAATTTCTTTCCCAATCTGGGTTTGCACCGATTATAATAATTAATGGCTTCCTGAATGTCGTTAAAAGCCTCAGGTTCAATATTAATCGAAAACTTTTTGGACATTTATAAATTGAATTGGTTTTTTACCTCATCCCAATTTAAAAGTCGTGAAGGGTCCTCATTGCTGGCTTTAATTCGCTGTCTGACAATATCCTTATGTTCTTCCGGAACAGAAATATTATTGTCTTCAACCTTTAAGTATTTGAAACTTTTTAAAAGTTCCATTATAAAATTGTATTTTTTGTCTGGTATTTCCAATAAGACTTGTCTCATTTCCTATTTAATTTTTATCCAAAAATAAGATTTTTCAGGCTTTTATACAATTATTTGAAATTTGTTCTGCATCTCATTCTCCTGCCATCTAAATCCCCGGCGAATCCTTCCCTGGAAAATGCTCATACCATTCCTTCCAAAATTGTTGCAATTCGGTTTTCATCTCTTTGTGTAACGTGAGGATTCCGATGAGGTTGGGAATGGTCATCAGCGCAATGGTGATGCCCGAAAGCGTCCATACAATGGTGGTATCGGTAAAGGAAGCCAGAAAGAACCCGATGACATAGACAATGCGGTAGTACATAACCCCTTTAATTCCAAAAAGGTAGGTTACTGCCCGTCCTCCGTAATACGACCAGCTGATGGCTGTTGAAAAGGCAAACATCAGCAGACCGATGGCCACGATGTACTTGCCGTAATCGCCCATCCAGCTTCGGGTGAAGGCAATGGTTGTAAGCGGTGCGCTGTGCATCAGCGACAAGCCGGTCATGGTAAGGCCCGGCTGGCTGACCAGTTTGCCTGCATTGAACTGAATGGAGCCCGAGTAGAGTTCATTGTTTTGCCACACAAATACATCTTCGGCCACCGAACGTGAATGAAGAATAGTGGGCTGATTTTCAATTACACCTTCTGAAACGTTGAGGTTTCCACTGAAAAGCTGTAAATCGGCGTTTCCGGCCAGAAAATCGTAGAGTTTTTCCTTGTCGTCAGAATTGGATTCATCGTATTGGCCTTCCAGTACCAGCAAATCGGTTTCCTGGAATTGGTTGGGCAGTTTTTCCTGCCACACGCCCGACGAGAGGATAACCAGTCCGGTAAGAGTGCAAATTATGATGGTATCGATAAACGGCTCGAGCAATGCCACCAGTCCTTCTGACACCGGTTCGTGAGCCCGTGCAGCGGCGTGTGCAATGGGAGCAGAACCCTGGCCGGCTTCGTTGGAAAACAATCCGCGGTTTACGCCCCTGTTGAACGCAAAGGCAATGCTTCCGCCCAGAAAACCCCCAACGGCAGCAGTTCCTGTAAATACATCGCCAACAATGGCTGCAATGGATGGAATGATATTCTGATAGTTGAAGGCAATAACCATCACTGCACCAATGAAATATACAATGGCCATGATGGGCACCAGCCGCGAGGTTACCTTGGCAATGCGTTTAATTCCGCCCAGAATAACCATGGCCAAAAGAACGGCCAGCACACCGCCGGTTAAAACATGGTTCAGCCCGAAGGTTTCGAACATGGAATTGGCAATGCTGTTAATCTGCGGCAGGTTACCGGTACCGAATGATGATAAAATAGTGGCTACAGCAAACAGCGCCCCCATTACGGTTCCGGTTTTAATTACTTTTTTATTTTTCAGGTGAATATTCAGCCGTTTCCGCATATAGTACATCGGTCCGCCGGCAATGGAGCCGTCCGAGGCTTTTTCGCGGTATTTGTGCGACAGGGTTACTTCCACAAATTTAGTAGTCATACCTACGGCTGCAGTTACCAGCATCCAAAAAAGTGCTGCCGGTCCGCCCAGGTGAATGGCCAGCGCCACACCGGCAATGTTTCCGGTGCCTACTGTTCCCGACAGCGCTGTTGTTAGCGCCTGAAAATGAGATGTATCTCCTTCGTCTCCTTTGCGGTCAAATTTTCCGCGTACAATGCGTATGGAATGGCGCAGGTAGCGAAACTGTGGAAATTTCAGATAGATGGTGAAAAACAGGCCGGTGCCGAGCAACAAAAAAACGAACCATTGTGATCCGCCAATTTGGCTATCGATAACTGATAAGAAATTGTTTAATTCGTTCATTTCAGGTTCATTTTTTTAAATTCCGGCTAAAAATAGCAATCTATTTCATAAATTAGCAACATAATTTTTAAAAGTAAAAATCATGCTGCCAAAATTTCTTTTAGCCGACAATTCGTTGGAAACACCTGAAACCATTTTTGTGGTGCATACCGAAACACCGCGATTTATTATTGAAGCCGACATCGACGATTTTGAAAGCAACCAGCAAATTCACTGGATTGACGGTGAGCCGGGCGATGAAGATATGATTGCCCAATTGATTGACGAAGCCGAAGAGTTTCTGGAGAAAGAGTTTGAAAACGAAGAATTTTTGGATAGCGACGAAGAAGAATAAGCTATGGAAACCACAAGTCAGCCTAAAAAACTTTACCGTTCCCGCGACAGGATTCTGGGTGGTGTGTTAGCCGGCTTTGCAGAATATATTTATGCCGATAAAACGGTGGTGCGACTGCTTTATGCCCTGGTTTCCATCCTTTCTGCCGGTTTTCCCGGACTGCTGATCTACATCATTGCCTGGATTGTTATTCCTGAGCGGCCTTTGGAGCATTAATCCTGGTTCTTCCTGTTTTTTTCACCACCAGAAAAGCGCCTGAAATTACCAGCGTTGCGCCAAAAATGGTTGCCGGCGAAAACCGTTCGTGGGCAATCCAGTCCACACTCAGGTAAGTCAATATGCCCATCGTAATGAAAGTTATAATGGGGTTCAGAAAAATAATGACGCTCACTTTGCTGGCCTCGATAAACCGCAACGCCTGTGCCAGGCAGCTGTAAGCAATAAGCGTGTTCAGCCCCAGAAAAATAAGCAAAAGCCACCATGTCCAGTGCAGTTCAAACACAGGTGCCAGGTCGATTACCGGTAGATAAATAAGTGTGGGAAGGCCAAACAGAAACAGGTTCAGCATGGGGGCAGAATATTTGACCACTAGTTTTTTCTGCATCACCGCATAAATTGTCCAGGCCAGGGCGCCACTCAGCGTAAACAATACGCCCATGTTGTAATGTTCTTTTCCCTCGAAAAATGCCCGGAGCTGGTCGTTGTAAAAAAAGGCAAACCCGGAAAGGGCAACAAAAAAGCCAATCATCTGTATCCGCGAAAGGCGTTCTTTAAAAATAACAAAGCCTGAAAGCGCCAGCATCATGGGCCCAAACTGGATAAAAAGCTGTGCATTGCTGGGTGTGGTGTATTGAATGCCCAGCATAAAACCCAGGTAATTCCACGAAAGTGCCAGTGCAGCAATAACAAGCAACAGCGGAGGTTTTACCAGAATTTTCAATGACCGCGGATTTCGGTACAACTGCCACCCCAGCAAAAAAGTAAATGCCACAAAAAACCGGAACCAGACAATGGTTTTCGGATCCACTTCGCGCACGGCAACCTTTAGCGCAATGGCCAGAAATCCCCAGAAAAAAGCGGTAACTGCCGCATAAATGACTCCCTTTGTTTGATTGGACATCAGACGTTTTAATAATAATGGAACAGACCTAAGAATTGAGAATTTTAACTACTCTATTTATTACTTCGCTAATTTTGAATGAATTAATCCTTCCTATTCTTTTGAGAACTATTTGTTTGTCGGCTGTAAAAATCCGGTTTGGCCTGATGTTGCTGGTTTTGTTCAAATTTCCTGAGGTAAAATCTTTAGAAGTCAATGTAATCGAATAAAAATCTTTTACAGTTTTGCTGGTAATCTGGCATAGAATGATATCATCTCCCGCTAAATCTGCAAGAACTAAAGCCGGTCTTCGTTTTGATTCTGATAGATCGGAAAACGGAAAAGGAACAACGATTATTTCTCCCTTTACAAATCTTTCCATGCTTCGTCTTCTTCCGGTTTTAACCAGTCTTTTGCAAGCGAATCTTCACTGGCCAAATGTGTTTCAATTTTTTCCTGTTTTGTGCGCGATTTCATTACTCGAATAAAACGAATAACTTCATCGGCAAATTCATCGGGAACATCCTTTAATTCCTCAATAATGATATCTTTTTTTACCGTTGTCATTTTTTCTTTTCCGTAAAGTTAAAAAGAAACCGTTACTTACGCAATTCGGCGCCCAGTTCGCGCCCGAAGGTTGTAACCAGCTTTTGCATGGTTTTGTCAATCTGTTTATCGTTAAGCGTGCGCAAATCGTCGCGCAGGATGAAACTCACCGCGTAAGACTTTTTGCCTTCGGGAATTCCTTTGCCTTCGTACACATCGAAAAGCCCGACCTCGCGCAAAATTTTGCGTTCGGTCTTGAAGGCCAGTTCCTCAATCTGCTGAAACTTCACCTGCTTGTCGATGAGCAGGGCCAGGTCGCGTCGTACAGCAGGAAATTTGGGCAGTTCTTCAAAAGCAACTTTGTGTTTTCCCCTGCGCATCATCACGGCGTCCCAGCTGAAATCGGCGTAGTAAACAGGTTGTTCCACCTCAAATTTTTTCAGGAATTTTTTAGCCACAGTACCCAGTTCCAGCACCGTTTTGTTGTTTTCCACGTAAGTCAGTCCTTCTGAAAACAGTTCGTTCTGTGTTTCCGAAACTTTCAGCATGCTGAGCACAAAACCCATGCGCTTCAAAATGTTTTCGGCGATGGATTTCAACTGAGAGAAGGAGGTTGGCAGCTGTTCGCCTGTCCAGTTCTCTGCTGCTTTGGCGCCGGAAATAAACAGGCCCAGATGCTCTTCTTCACGGTAATTTTTTAACGGATTTTCCTTCTGTTCTGTGCCTTTAAAAAAGTAGCAGTTGCCGAACTCGTACAGTTTCAAATCTCTGCTCTGGCGGTTGGCGTTGTAAGCCACACATTCCAGTCCGCCGAAAAGCAACGTCTGTCGCATACCTTTCAGGTCGGCGCTGAGCGGGTTCAGCAGGTTCACGGTCTGTTCGGCTTTGTATTGTTCCAAACCTTCGTAATAGCCGGCTTTGGTGAGCGAATTCGACCAGATTTCATTAAAGCCCTGCGCGGTAAGCATTTCTGCTACAAGGTTGCGCACCTGGTCGGGATCGGGTTGCTGGGCATATTGCAGCGACGCTTTTACCAGCGACGGAATTTCCACGTTGTTGTATCCGTAAATGCGCAGGATTTCCTCAATCACGTCGGCTTCGCGCTGCACATCCACACGGTAGGGCGGAACCAGCAGCGACAACCCGGTTTCGGTTTCGCCTTCAATTTCAATTTCCAGCGAAGCGAGGATGTTTTTGATGGTTTCGGCTCCCAAATCTTTTCCCACCAGGCGGGTGATGTTTTTGTAAGAAACCTGAACGTTGAAATGCTCAGCAGGTCTTGGATACACATCCACTATTTCCGAAGAAATCGTACCGCCTGCAATTTCCTTAATCAGCAAAGCCGCCCTTTTGAGGGCGTAAATTACGCCATTGGGGTCGGTACCGCGTTCAAAACGGAACGACGCATCGGTGTTCAGTCCGTGGCGGCGGGCCGTTTTGCGGATAAAAACCGGGTCGAACCAGGCGCTTTCCAGGAACACGTTTTTGGTGCTTTCCTTCACGCCCGACTGAATGCCGCCAAACACGCCGCCAATGCACATGGGTGTTTCGGTGTTGCAAATCATCAGGTCGTCTTCGTGCAGTTCGCGTTCCACTTCGTCGAGCGTGGTGAATTTGGTTCCCGCAGGCAGCGTTTGCACCACCACTTTCCCGCCGGTAATTTCAGCGGCATCGAAAGCATGTAACGGCTGACCGGTTTCAAAAAGCACGTAGTTGGTAATGTCCACCACGTTGTTGATGGGCGTGTGGCCGATGGCTTTCAGCCGGTTTTTCAGCCAGCCGGGCGATTCTTTTACCGTAACACCCGAAATGGTAACACCGGAGTACCGCGGACAGGCTTCCGGGTTTTTTATTTCCACCGGAATCTCCAGGTTGTGGTTGTCTGTTTTGAAATGGTCAACCGGAATACGCTGATATTTTATGGGTTTTGTTTTATTCAGAAAAGCGGCCAAATCGCGGGCCACGCCAATGTGCGAACCACCGTCGATGCGGTTGGGCGTGAGGTCGATTTCAATCACCCAGTCGGATTTGACGTTGAAATATTCTTTGGCCGGTGAACCGATTTCCACCGTTTCGGGCAGCACAATGATGCCTTCGTGGTCGGTACCGATGCCGATTTCGTCCTCGGCGCAAATCATACCTTCGGAAACTTCGCCGCGAATTTTTACCCGTTTCAGCGTAAGTTCCTGGTCGCCCATGTAAAGTGTGGTACCCACCGGCGCCACCACCACTTTTTGTCCGGCAGCTACGTTGGGCGCCCCGCAAACGATGTTCAGCAGTTCGCCGGCGCCAATGTCAACAGTAGTTTTGCTCAGGTGGTCGGAGTTGGGGTGTTTTTCGCAGGTAATTACTTTACCCAAAACCAATCCTTCCATGCCACCTTTTACGGTTTCCACCTCTTCCACGCCGGCCACTTCCAGTCCGGTTTGCGTTAAAATTTTTGCCACCTCTTCGGGCGATTCATCCAGTGTGATGTAATCTTTTAACCAGTTGTACGATATCTTCATAATAAAAAAATGCTTTGCCGTTTTACGAAGCCACAAAAATAGAGATTTTATGCGGAAAGCGCGAGATTGCCAGAGAATTTGTTTGAGGTGGTTCACGATTAGAGTCCAAAAAACCTAAAATTTTTTAATACCTTTGGATTAAATCTTTTTTTTTACGATTATGACAGATATTCAACTCTATACCAAATTGTCGGATTTGCCCCTGGAATTAAAGTCAGAAGTTTCAGACTTTATTGATTTTTTAAAAGAAAAGAAATTTAAAAAGCTGGAAAAGATGAAAAAGAGGATTCCGGGCAAAGCGAAGGGATTGATAAAAATGAAAAGCAATTTTGATGACCCCATAGAAGGATTCAACGAATACATGCAATGAAGTTATTGATTGATACCCATGCAGTAATCTGGTTTATTACTGAGGACAAGAAGCTACCTGAGAAAACAAGGCGCATTATTGAGAATATTGATAATAATTGTTACGTGAGTATTGCGTCTTATTGGGAGATAGCAATAAAACAATCGCTCGGAAGATTGGATTTAAATTCTGATTTGGAAAAAATATTCCGAATCATTGAAGAAACGGGATTTGAAGTATTACCAATTACCGTGAATCAAATACTTGAGAATGCAAAATTGAATTTTCACCATCAGGATCCATTTGACCGGATTATAATTGCTCAGGCAATATATGAGAATCTTTCAATTGTGACAAAAGATGAACAATTCCGAAATTATAAAGTACCACTGGTCTGGGAAAAATAGGAGTGCTCAGTTGTAAATAGATTCGTGCCAGTCTGTGTTTTTACATTGAGTTCATAAAACCTTCATATTTCAATCTGTTTTCTCTTGTTTATTCCGGTGGCAATCCCTAATTTAGCTCCCGTAAAATTTTAAAAATCAATAAACGACCGGAAGCCTATGTTGAATTCCGAACAGAGAAATTTCCAAATCTTTCCCAACTCTTTTATTTGCGATACGATTGGAGTAAATTATAAAATAGCAAGGATTGATATTATTTCTGCCTGAAGGAAATATTGTATAGCTTTGGATTACAGACAACAGAATTAGCGAAAATATTAATGCAAAAAATAAAAACATGAAAAAATCACGAATTAAGAAATTTGCCATATATGATTTATTTGGTTATCAAGATGTGGATATTTCATTTGAGAATAAAACTAAAATTCTTATTGGCGAAAACGGAATAGGAAAAACAACAGTTTTAAATTGTTTATACTATTTAATATCAAAAAAGTTTGACAAGCTAGACAAGATAGAATTTAGTCGAATTGAATTACTTTTTACCAATAAAACAAAGATTTCATTAACTAAGTCTGACCTTAAATATTATATTGAACGCCCTCAAAAATACAAACGAAGTCACTTTTATGATACCCTTGCAGAAAGCTTAAAAGAAGAACATATTGCTAAATTAAAGGAGACGTTTGAAAATAGTGATTCTCTGCAAAACCAGAGGATTAAAACAGTTCAAATATTGCGTGAAATTGGTATTAAAATAAATGCACCTTCCCAATTCATTTATGATACCATTCGTAAGTTTATCGTTGAATATGAAGCTATCGATTTTCATAAAGTAATTGAAAAAATAGATAATCAAATAAGCAGTAAAGTTTTATATTTCCCAACTTTTCGTAGAATTGAAGAGGAACTTAAAAATTTAGGTAAATTTCCAAAACCAGAAATTCTCGAAAGGTATATTCCATATTTAGATGAAGAAGAAATTTCAGAATTGAATAAGCAGTCTGAGGAGGATGATATTATCCAATTCGGCATGAGTGATGTTGAAAATAGGATAAAAGAAATTACAAAACAGATAACACGTTCATCAATGATTGGTTATTCTCAAATTTCAGGAGAATTGTTGAGCCAACTATTGAAAGGTTTTCCAGATATGAAATTCAATAAAAGAACAAATGAGGAAATAGATAAGATTAGAATCATTTTAGAACGTATTGGGGATAATATGCCAGCAGAAGATAGACAAAGCATATTAGACTATGTTAAATCTGGAAAATCAACGAATAATGAATTACTATTTTTTCTTGACAAACTAATTAATCTTTATAAAAAACAAGAAAAATTGGATATTTCAATAAAGAATTTTATCGAAGTATGTAATGGATATCTTGTTGGGAAAAAATACTACTACAACGAAAGTGAAGTCACATTGAATATTATTAGAGAAAAAAGTCAAGATATTGTTACATTAAATCAGTTGTCATCTGGAGAAAAACAAATTGTTTCACTATTCTCCAAAATTTATCTTGAACCTGATAATGAATTTATTGTACTTTTTGATGAACCAGAATTATCATTATCAATTTATTGGCAACAAAGATTGTTACCAGACATACTAAATTCTAATAGATGCAATTTTTTATTAGCTGTAACTCATTCCCCATTTATTTTTGAGAATGAACTTGATAAATATGCAGTAGGATTAAGTGAATATGTTAAGATTAAAAAATGAAAGTAATAGAATTATTAGATAAAGCAAAGCACTCTCCTGTTGTGGCATTTCATAAATTCGTACTTCTAACTAAAAAGCACGAAAATGATTTGTTTTGTTTCTTTGAAGGATACGATAGCCCTTATTATTCCAGTAGAATCAAAACTTTTACTTCTAAAAATTATCACCCAATAATCTGCGGAAATAAGAAGTCTGTGATTTCAGTAAAAGAAAAATTGGAGAAAGACTCAGTTTATCAAAAATATAAAACATTATTTTTTATCGACAGAGACTTTGATGAGACATTATCAAGTACATCAAGAAACCTTTATGAAACGCCATGTTATTCGGTAGAAAATTTCTATGTAAGCTTAAGTAGCTTTTCCGAAATTTTAAAAAATGAGTTTCACTTAACTGAGGAGGAAGTTGAGTATAAAACAGCAATTGAATTATTTAAGGAGAATCAAACCTCATTTCATGATGCAAGCTTGTTCTTTAATGGATGGTATGCTTTACAAAAAGAAAAGTGCAGATTAGAAAAGTGTAAATTAAACATCTGTCTTAATGAAAAATTACCTAAAGGATTTATAATATTAAAAATTGGTAGCATTTCAAAAAATTATGAGTTAATTGATATTGAACAAAAATTTCCTGACGCCATAAAAGTTTCTGAAGATGACATTAACAATAAAATAATGAAACTTAAAGAAGTCTCATTAGAAAAATCATTAAGAGGCAAATATGAAATTTGGTTTCTTTATGAGATGTTGAGGTATTTAATTGACGATGCTAATAATTCAAAAAAACGCACCATTTTAAAGGCAAAGACTAAATTTAATATTGATAAGGCTCAGATTCTATCTCAGTTAAGTCAATATGCAGATACACCAGATTGTTTAATTAAATTTTTGGAGCAGTGGAATTAAAAAACTTTCGCTAATGCGATGCAAATGTAATGCGGGGTTCAACTGGATAATTCAACCTCAGTTCCTCATTACAACACCGCCAATTCGACTTTGACAATTGGCGTAAAAAAAATATGAATAAACGAATTGGCGCAGCGTAAGATTGAAAATGAAATGTTTCGAAATTCTTTACTTTTAAAAGCCAAACATTGCAGCCAATTTTTCTCTTAATAAAAATGCTTTAAATGAATAAACTGATTATTGTTTTTTGCGCTTTCGTTTTTAGCGGATGTGTGCAGGTTGAGCGGGACTACCCCGGATATTTATACACGATTAACCTTGAAAAAATTGAAAACAACAGGCTGTTTGTCGAACTGAAGTTTACGGGCAGTTTACCAGATACCAGCTATTTCTGTTTCCCTAAAATTGTACCCGGCATTTACGATGATTTAAATTACGGTAAATTTATAAGTGGTTTTAAGGCCGTTGATAAAAAAGGAGAACTGCTTCATGTGATTCAGACAGATGAGAATTGCCGGCAAATTACAGGAGCAAATGACCTGGCCGTAATCAGTTATGCGGTAACCGGTGGGTGGGAAAAGTTTGATTTTGAGGGAATCAGACCCTATCGTTCCTCTGAAAGCCATTTTGACAGTTCTGTGGTTATTCTGAATGCAAATTCGGTATTTGGTTATTTTTCTCATCAGGAGAATATCCCCTTTAGGATAAACATTAAAAAACCGGAGGAATTTTATGGCGCAACAAGTCTGCCCCGGGTCAAATCGTCGAAAACGGAGGATCATTTTATTGCAGAGAATTACCGGATTTTGGTTGACAATCCCATTTTGTATTCCTGTCCTGATACCGCGTCGATACGTTTACCGGAAATTTCGGTTCAGATAGCTTGTTTTTCAGGTTCCAAAGAAAAAATTGCCGGAGAACTGACGGAATTCATCGGGCCGCTTGTAAAAAATCAAACCGACTATTTGGGCGGCAAGCTGGCAACCGATAAATACACATTCATTTTATACCATAACCGGAATGATGAAAACACACATTATTTTGCAGATGGATTGGAACACAGCCAATCCACACTCATTTTAACCTATGCTCCTTTCGATATGGAAATCCTGAAAAATATCGTTTTCGGTCTGGCCAGTCATGAGTTTTTTCACACGCAAATGCCGTTGGGCATTCATTCGTTTGAAATAGCAAATTTTGATTTTAACCGTCCGGAATTTTCCAAACACTTGTGGCTCTACGAAGGCATGACAGAGTATTTCACCATTCACATGCCCATAAAACAAAATATGCAAACCCTCGGTGAATTTATTCAGATGATTGAAAGCAAAATCTCCGGCATGAAAAAATTCAATCATACCGTTTCTTTTACTGATATGAGTCGCAATATTATGGACATGCCTGATGAATATATGAATGTATATTTCAAAGGACCGCTTATTAACCTGTGCCTCGATATTCAACTCAGGGAATTAAGCGGCGGGACTTATGGCGTTCAGAACCTTGTTTCAGACCTGATGAATAAATACGGCAAAGATAAACCTTTCGACGATGCTGATTTGTTTAACGATATTTACACAATCACAGGATATCCTGAAATTAAGGCTTTTATAGAAAATTACATTGAAGGGAACCAGGAACTACCGCTAAAAGAGGCATTGCAAAAAGTAGGATTAGAACTGGACAACGAATCAGGGAAGATTATGGAAATAACTCCATTGACTGAAAAACAAAAGTTCCTTCGAAAACATTGGATTAATCAGTAGAATACTGCCTCCTGCAATCAGGCATCGCTGACGCGGATTTACCACGAAAAGATAATTGACCACAATTCAATACCAACCGTCCGGTAAAAATTCTATGCTTATAAGTTTAAAATCTTATGCTGTAAAAATTATTTTTTATAAGCACAGATTTTTTTTCTATAAGCATAAAACCGGGGCCTCTGTTGGAAAAAACAAAGGAACCTAAGTGTGTGCCTGAAAATTAGGTTTTTATTGGCGCTATCTCACAACCGTCCAGGGCGCAACTATTCATAAAAGTTGAACAGTAAGAATGGATAAATAAATTGATTATTTTTGTACAAATATTAAAATCATGAGAGCTGTAGAATTTAAATCAAAAATAAAAAATAACCGGATTTTAATTCCGGAAAAAATTCAACCTGAATTAAACGCAGGAAAGGGAAAAGATATCAGGGTTATTGTTCTGGTTGAAGACGCTGACATTTACGATGATATGATTTTTCGCCAAACAGCACAAGATCAATTTTTAAAAGGATATGCCGATTCGGATTCAGTTTATGACAATTTATGATTATGGATAAATTGAATTTCGGCGATATCGTTCTGTTAAAATTCCCATATACCAATGGGAAAACCTACAAAAAAAGACCTGCTTTGATAATCAATGACTTCCGTGATGGTGATATTATTGTATGCCGGATTACAAGTCAAATCTACAAAACGGAATACGACATTTTTATTGACGATTGGGAACGTTCCGGATTAAAATTGCCATCTGTGATTCGTGTGCATAAAATTGCAACCCTTGAAAAAAAATTGGTTGAAATCGTCATGGGGCAAGTTGATAATTTTACAAAAGAAAATGTTAAGACGATTTTTTCGAATCTATCCGACTGAAGTATCAGATGCATCAACAGCATTTGTTCTACAAATATTATCGCGACGCTGTCGCTTTTTGTTTTAGTTATATAGAAGTTTAATATTTTATGCTGTAATAATTATTTTTCAGATCGTATTTGAGGGGGCCTGATAATTCTTATGATAGGATTAATTCATGCAGGATATGAATTTGTACATAGAATTATGCACGGCACTTCTTCGCGGTGCATATCCTGACAATTATTTGACCAACCTGTTACAAACTGATTATCTTTAGCGCCAGTAACATAAAATGGTTGCATGATTATTTCATTCGGCTCTAAGGATAACGGCAAAATATGGAATGGATAAGAATAAAATAATCTGAAGAAAAAGATGTTTATTCGAGGAATCAATTTCATTAAATAAGAAATTAACAAATAGCAATTTTAAATGGCGAAAAAAACCGGTTTGATTCTTATTCTTCTTGTAACCCTGTTTCAGGCAGGCGATGTATTTGCTCAGGAATATGTAGTGGGCGGAGATTCAGATTATGCGCCTTTTATTGTACTTTCTGCAATAGAACTGGGATTGGCTGATTATGTGTTAGCCCCAAACCTGCTTGGCTTAAACGAGATTGAAAAAAACAACTATCAAAACATTGAAATAAAGGGACCGTCGATAATTCCCAGCATTTATTGCATGGCGGTAAAAAAAGGCGATACCCAGTTACTGAACATTTTGAATGATGGAATCTTGGAGTTGCGAAAGAATGGAAAACTCTCAGAAATACAGGAAAAATGGAGAGTTTACGAAACAGATGACCATAGCTACAGGGGAATTGCCAAAAATATTTGGATTGTTTTTATAATAGCAGTTGGTTTATTCATTCTTGTTTTTATATGGGTCTGGCTACTTCGCAGACAGATTAAAAAACAGACAGAAAGTATAAAACTTAAAAATCAGGAATTACAAAAAAGCGAGGAAAAATTCAGGGTTATAACTGAAAACTCGAGCGACATTATCTGGCATTTGGACAGTAATTTTCTTCTTACCTATATCAGTCCGGCCGACGAAAGAATTCGAGGTTTCAAAAGAGAAGAAATTATTGGCAAATCCCTGTTTTCAATTTTAAAACCCGAAGGAATTGAATTGCTGAAGGAGGCGAATAAAAAACGAATCGCTGACCTGAGCAAAGGTATCAAATCAGCCCCGGTGATTTATGAGTTGGAAGAACTTTGTAAAGATGGCAGCTATGTTTGGGTTGAAGCCACTGCAACAGCATTTTATGATCAGGATGGTAAAATTTCAGGTTATCATGGGGTATCGAGAGATATTTCAGAACGAAAAAAAGCAGAACTGCTGCTTAAAGAACGGGAAAGCCAGTTGAGGGAACTCAATTACACGAAAGACAAACTTTTTTCAATTATAGCGCACGACTTAAGAAGTCCGTTTAATGCCATATTAGGCCTGTCGGAACAATTAATTGAAAACATAAAAGAATTTGAAGTTGCTGAATCTGAAAAGTACCTGCAATTCATCAATTTATCGGCCAAAAACACGCTTATTTTGCTTGATAATTTGCTTGCCTGGGTAAAATCACAAACCGGAAAAAGTATTTATAAACCGGATAAAATACATTTGCCTGAAATTGTCAGAGAAATTGTAGAGGTATCAAAATCGTCTGCAAAAATTAAAGATATATCATTACGATACGATTATAATATTGATTTTGAGGTGTATGCGGATGTGAACATGTTGAAAACAATTTTACGCAATCTTATTTTCAATGCTATAAAATACACGCACTCAAATGGAAAAATCGTTATTTACACAGCACAAAATCAAAACAATATTGAAATTACGGTTTCTGATAATGGAGTGGGTATGAGTGAAGAAACCCAAAGTAAATTATTTAGAATTGATACCAACATCACAACTCCCGGAACAGCAAACGAAAAAGGTTCAGGTTTAGGCTTAATACTGTGTCAGGAATTTGTAGAAAAACATGGCGGGAAAATTTGGGTTGAAAGTGAATTGGGAAAAGGGAGTGCTTTTACATTTTCGTTGCCTGTTTTCTGAGATGCGACGAATGAGCCCTGTTCTCATTTCAATCCGAAAATTACCACTGTTTAAAAGCACAGAATGTTGGCGTTTATGCCAAACAGGCAGAAGAAAGCAGAAATACCAATAATGTTAAAGAATAAAAATTTAAAAGGAGACGGCAATGAAAAAAAATGAAATGACCCGGGATTTAAAAATGTTTGCTGTGGTTTTTGCAGCGATGTTGGCCATTGTATTAACTTCGTGCAAACAAACGGCACAAAGTAATCAAAACGATGCGGTTACTCCGTCTGAAGCCATTTCCATTACTGAAAATGAAGTTTTGGAAGCCCTGAAGGCATGGGGTGATGGGATTGTTGAAATCGGTAAAGTTTACCTCGAGGATGGCGACTACAAAACAGCGGCAACCGGACACATCAATAATTTCTATAATTATCAGGAAGGTGTTGTTTTGTTTAAACCAACATTAGTTTCGCAAAAACAATTTCGTACAGATTTTCAGGGAGCACTTTCCTATTTTGTGGGAGGCGACGAGAGCTATCCCGAAGACCATGGATTTGCAATTAGCCCATGGAGCGCTGTTCGCTGGGAAAACATTGGAACAAAAATCGTTGGTAATATGGCTGTTGCTATGGGGAATTACTATTTCACACCGGCGCATGGGGGAGAAGATGTAAAAGTTGAATACTCTTTTGCATACACGAAAGACAAAGACGGTAAACTGAAAATAATACTTCATGACTCTCATTTACCCTACGTACCGGTGGCAGACAAACACTGAAAAAGAAATTGGTGTACATTGACAGGAAAGTAGCCCGCAATCGGCTACTAACCCTACATAAAAACCGTTTGTAACAATTTTTGAAACGATAGTACCAATAAAATCAGACTTGAATAAAACCAGATATGAAACGATTAACGGTTACAGCTTTAGCGATTTTGATTTGTTATGCAGGATTTTCTTGTACAAGTTTTATTTTGAGAGAAGGCAATAATGCCTTCCTCGCCAAAAATTTTGACTACTTTACAGGTGAAGGGTTCCTTTTTATCAATCAAAGAAATGATATAAAAACAGGAGCTTGCATACCTCCCGAAAAACCATCGCAGTGGATTTCCAAATATGGAAGTATATCCTTTAATTTATATGGGAAGGATTTACCCATGTCGGGAATGAATGAAAAAGGATTAATAATTGAGAGTTTATGGCTTGACGGAACAAAATATCCTCTTCCTGATGAAAGGATGGCGGTACCGGAACTGGGATGGATACAATTTATGCTGGACAATTGCTCCACAATTGATGAAGTAATGGAATTCGATAAGCAAATCAGAATTGCCAATACATCGATGGCAGAAATTCATTTCATATTGCTTGATTCAAAAGGAAATTCTGCCGTTTTTGAAATGGTTGATGGCAAAACCAGAATTACAAAAGGAGAATATCTGAATCCGGAAGTTTTGGAAAATCAGCTGTATTCAAAATCATTGGACTGGATGAATGACAATCCGTCAGGCTTAAAATCATATACCCTTCCCATTACAGATAAAAGAGAGCGGTTTGAAATGGTTTCGCAAATGATTGCAGATAAGCAGGCAGACTGTAATCCCGTAAATTACTCTTTCAGTATTTTGCAAAAAGTAACATGGACTGCAGAAAATGAAGATGCGCCCACACACTGGAGCATTGTATATGAATCAAATAACAGATCGATACATTTCAAAACAAAAGTCAACACAAATATTAAAACCATTGCACTCAGTGATTTTGATTTTGAATGTTCAGATTATATTCTGACGGCGAATATGAATGTGGAGGCCCACTCATTGAAGGCCGTGGATTTTGAAAAATACAATCTGGATGAAGCAAAGAAAAGCCTGAAACAGGTGTTTGATGCAGTTCCTTTTACAAAGGGGAAAATACCTGACGTAATGATTGATGAAATTATAAATGCAACAGGCAAAAAAGGATGTGACAACTGACCTGATTACAATTCGCGGGCTGAAAAGCAGTGAAACAGCGCTGCTTGCCGACTTTCTTTACACCGCCATCTTTATACCCGAAGGCGTTGAGAGACCGGGTAAAGAGATAATCCATCTGCCGGAGCTTTCGGTATATATTCAGGATTTCGGGAAAAAAGACGATTTGTGCCTGGTTGCCGAAACAAACGGAAGACTGGTTGGCGCAATCTGGACCCGGATTTTTGCTGAAAACGGGAAAGGATTTGGCTATGTGGATGCCAAAACGCCCGAACTGAGCATGTCGGTTAAAAAAGAATTCAGAAATAAGGGAATCGGGACAAAATTGCTTTCGGCCATGCTCGAGAAGCTGGTTCAGGTTGGTTTTGAGCAGGTTTCGCTAAGTGTGGACAAGGTGAATTATGCGTATAAAATGTACCGGAAATTCGGTTTTATATTTGTGAAAACAGAGGGTGAGTCGGTAACCCTGCTGAAAAAACTGAAAGACTGAAAAAACAATGGAAAAGACCACATTTCAGAAAAAGAAATTAGATTTGATTAAAAATTTTCACCAATGAAAAAATTACTTTTTTTTTGGAACGAGTTGAAAGCCACATTCTGGTTGGTTCCGGTTTTAATCATCATTTTTTCCATCCTGTTATCCCTGGGAGTGGTTTATTTAGACAGTGCCGTCAATCTGCCACAAAATAAAATAACGCGTTTATTTTTGGTGAACAGTTCCGATTCTGCCCGAAGTATTTTATCCACCATTTCGGGGGCAATGATAGGTGTGGCCGGTACGGTTTTTTCGGTGACACTGGTGGCGTTAACCCTGGCCTCTTCGCAATTCGGGCCGAGGCTCATCAAAAACTTTATGTATGTGCGGCTCAACCAGGTGGTGCTGGGTTCGTACATTTCTACCTACCTCTACTGCCTGCTCGTTTTAACTGCCATAAAAGAGGGAGACTATACTTTTATTCCGGCGTTGTCCATTCTGGTGGCCATATTTGCTGCCATGGCCAATATTATTCTGCTCATCATTTTTATTCACCGCATTGCCATCAGCATTCAGGCAGATAAAGTGATTTCCGAAATTTCGGTGTTTATTTCAACACAGGTTAAAACATTGTTTCCTGCAAAAATGGGGGAAGAAGAGGAAAGTGGAAAAAGTCCCGACATCAGGGCGATAAAATCAAATTATTCAAAAACAGTTTCTGTAAAATCTCGCCACAATGGATACCTTCAATACATCGACAGTGAAACGTTGATGGAAATTGTCACCCGCAACAATGCGCTGCTTGAGCTGCACTTCCGTCCCGGAGGGTTTTTGGTGGAAGGTTTGGAAATCGGGCTGCTTCATTCAAACGAAAATATTGAAAATGAGGAAGTAGAGAAAATACTTCAGCAACTGGTCATCGGGCCAACCAAAACTGCTCAGCAAGACCTTGAATTTTCCATTCACCAGATGGTTGAAATTGCTGCCCGTGCGCTCTCTCCCGGAGTGAATGACCCTTACACAGCCGTTGCGTGTATTGATAACCTGACGGCTACCATGTGCTATCTGGCCACCCTGAAATTCCCCTCGGAGTACCGTTTCGATGACGAAAATAATCTCAGGGTAATTGCCAATACGCTGGACTTTGAAGGCATTCTGGACGCCGCTTTTAACCAAATCCGACAGTTTTCGGCAGGTAGTGCCGCGGTCATTATCAGGCTTATGGAGGCTCTGATAACCATTCACAAATTTGCGAAAAATGAAAGTTACAAACTGGCAGTAGTCAAACATGCAAATATGGTTTTGCGCATTGGCAGGGAATCCATCAATGAAAAAAACGATATCAGCGATCTTGAAGAAAGGTCAGAAAAAATTCTCGGAGAATAGAATCGACTCAAGTGTGAGGGTGTTTTTTTCGCCCACAGATTATTGTCTATTTTTTCGCCTCTTTTTTATCACCACCCTAATCATTTCAATTGTGGGGCTAAAAGTTGTGTCGCATTAATATTTGAATTGACAAACCGACCTGATGTTGAAACAGCAAATGAAATACTAAATAATTCAAAAAGATGAAATCGATTTTAACCATTCTGTTTTTTATCTCCCCGCTTCTGTTTTCAGGCAACTGTGTTTTTGCTCAAAATGAAGAAAATGACTGGAAATTGATTTGGGAAGACCAGTTTGAAGGCCGTGAGCTTGACACCGCCAGATGGACGCTGATTTCAACACATCCCAACCAGTACGAACGTTCGCCCGACTGGAAAAAACACATGATTTCCGACGAACGGGTTTATGCAGTTAAGGACGGCAATCTTTATCTCACCGGAATCAACAATCCTGGTATTGAGAATGACGACCGGCCATTTTTTACCGGTGGCGTGGAATCGAAGAGAAAGTTTTCCTTCACATACGGGAAAGTGGAAATCCGAGCCAAAAAGGAATGTGCACAAGGCGCCTGGCCCGCTCTCTGGATGATGCCCGAAAACGGGGTTTACGGCGGCTGGCCCCACAGTGGCGAAATCGATATTATGGAACACCTGAATTACGACAGTGTGATTCACCACACGGTGCACACCCGCTACACCAACGTACTGAAAAACACCTCCAACCCGCCGCGGGGTATTGGCAACGTGCAGGCCGATGTAACCCAATGGAACATTTACGGGCTGGAATGGCATCCCGATGTGTTAATCTGGACGGTGAACGGTGTGGAAACTTTCCGCTATCCGCGGGTTGAAGGGCTGGACGAAGAAATGAAACAGTGGCCGTTCGACCAGCCGTTCTATTTTATCCTGAGTCAGCAACTCGGCGGCTCGTGGGTGGGAAAAGTCAATTCGGATGAACTCCCGGTTTCTATGATTGTTGATTATGTGAAGGTTTACCAAATGGCCCGTGAGATGCTTCCGGATTAGGGTAGCCAGACAGGACAAGCCGTTATTTATTACCTCTTTTATTATTTATGCCCTCTTAGGAAACCCCGCTGGTGTTGAAATTTTGTTGACAAGAATGACAAAGCCCGGCTTTGTATTGAATACTGGAAAATCTTTACACACCATAAAGTATGTGTAAAGAAAATCAAATTTTCTTTACATTATAAGCTAAATTGTTGTTTAACCTCCTTTCAAAACGATAAGAAGTTTACAACGTTCAACCTTCAGGGGGGCTGAAGTGTTTTAATTAATGGCGATTTTAAGCATAATCAGCAACTATTCAACAATACGTGTTCCGTTGGCTGTAAACATGCCCAGCAGACTGCCTTTCAGGTTGTTCTCATCCACTTTTTCAAAATCCATGCTGACATCGTAACCAGCGGCAAAATAGTAAACGGAAATCGCATTTTCCTTTTCTTCTATGCGGTCAATTTTTATGGGATCTCCACCTTCTTCGCCTCTCAACTCTCCCTTCAGTTTTCCTTCAACCCGCTCGATGTGCATAATCATTTCGGCGTCGCCGTTGGGTGTTCCAATCACAACAACCTTCCAGTCGCCTGTAAAATAATCTTCGGGCGTTTGGGCCTGTAGCGACAATCCGGCCAGCAGCATCACCGCAATAGATAACAAAACACTTACTTTTCTCATTCTAATCAATTTAAATTCAATATTTCTGTTAATAACTCTCTAAATATCAGGATTAAAAGGGGTTTTGGCGGCAATATAATTGTCCAGTTCGGCAAGTCCTTCCGTTGTGCAAATGCCCCTGACTACAGGTACAATGGTATTCAGAAAAATTTCGTACGGAGGTACCTTAAATTGCTGAAAAAGTTCGGTTCGTGTAATTTTTCCGTACAACATTGCAATTGCTTCCAGAATAATTTCAATATGAATATTTGCGCGAAAAACACCTTCCTGCATTCCTTTCTGAATTACTTCTTTTAACTTTTCCCAAAATGCACTGCCAATTTCTCTTTCAGCTTTATGTTCCAGTTCGGGGTAATAGTAATGCAAATCGTGAAAAAAAGCATTGTTTACGCTGTACTCTCTTTCCACTGCAAGGTACCAGATTTCAAAAAACAGGGGAATCGTGCTTTTTTCTTTCAGAAACTTTTCAAACAACTGGTATTGTTGAGCAAAGTAATACCGGAGAACTTCTTCCAGTAACTCCTCTTTGTTTTTGAAATATTTATAAACGGTTTTGGTTGAAATGCCCATGGGCGAAACCAGCTTTTGCACCGACATTTTTCGGATTCCGTATTTTAGAAACTGGTCGTGCGCTGTTTGTAATATTTTTTGTTTTACGTCATCCATCGCTGGAAAATATTTTTCTATTTATGTTTTCC
>Ga0334892_1001021_pt1 | contig 26633 bp, 21 predicted proteins | sample GraSluR3_MG_4_FD_207213 | JGI IMG/M metagenome (GOLD analysis project Ga0334892, IMG submission 207213) | Sludge microbial communities from methane-producing bioreactor in Wageningen University, Netherlands - Granular Sludge_15_04-R3 | ecosystem: Engineered > Bioreactor > Anaerobic >...
TGTTATCTATTATAGCCTGAAATAGTCTATATTGTCAGGAGAAAAAAAGATTGACATTAGCAGTCATCAGAATAGATTATGATAATATTAAGGATATCTTAGTGGTCCGGAATGAGAAAAGAGGGTAAATGATTCAGATTTATTCCGGATGGCGATATATAGCTATAGCCAAGCATATTAAGGAGGAAAAGATGTTTGCAAAGAAGATAATATTTTCGGGGTTTATTGTTCTGTTACTCACCTCTTACAGTCTGGTTTCTGGCCAGAGTAATATAGCCGAACGACAGGAGATCCAGATGGAGAGACAGGAGAGAGAACCTGAGTTCTATTTTGCTCCTCTCCCTTCGTTCAACCAGATGTTCTCTGCCTTAGATTATCTCGATATCAGAGATTTCGATATGGCTCTGGAGAGGGAGGTCTTTAAAGTAGATGAAGAGGTATATCAGGTAGCTTTTGCTCTGGGTGTCAATACCGCGGATGCTATTATGGCGACCAAAGGGAGAAACAGTGAAAAGCTTAACCAGATTGCTTCATTGATGATTAATTATGCCAGGTTTCTCGGATTGAGTGAAGAGATTCTCAAACTCGGGGAGGAACTGCACCGCATGGTAGAGAGTGGAGATTGGGATATGCTTATAGACTCACTGGAGCGCTATCGGGAAGAGGTAGAGCTCTCATTATATGAGAGCAGGCAATACGATCTTTTCACCATGATGCAGTTAGGTGGCTGGACACAGGGATTGAATAGAACAGCTTATCTGCTAACTAATAATTATAACCGTGAAAAGAGTAGTATTATTGATCAGAAAGGGATACTTAATTCCCTGATCAACAATCTCGAACATGTGAGGGATGAACACCTGCATGAGCAGGAGTATTATGCCCTTTCTAATGAATTATATCATCAGATCAGAGATATAATTTATGCCGAGGAGAATGTCTACTCGGAGGAAGCTGTCAGGGAGTTATATAATCTTACTGACACGATCAAGAAGACATTCAGATAAACTAATCTTCAGGTTAAAGAGAGATTGATCTTTCACGACCGTTCCTGTGTCTCTATCAGGAACGGTTTTTTATTTCAGGTAACTGGTATTCGTCTGTTCTTCCTTCTGTAGTCAAGTATTCAGAGAGAATCTGCCAGTCTGACTAAGATATCGAGAACACCTTCAGTATAACTGTAACTACTTCTATAAACTCTCTTTTCGAAACTTTTCCTGTATTCCTCAACCGGCAGGATAGAGAATCCCCTTTTCTCGAATCTGTTCACGATATATGGGCTGCAATTCTGAGGAAGGAAGCTCTCAGTAGCTCTGTAAAGAAATTCCCAATCGTTACAGGAATCAGCAATAGCGATGATATTCTGTTCCGGGCAAACACGAGATATACCGCTAAACTTGGAGTTTCCGGCAGGGAGTATATCAACCGCTACATCAGAGTGGGTGATTGTTATCTCTTTTTTTAGATGGTTTTTCTGCAGGATATTATCAAGATACTCGAATAAGTTGTCGGGTAGATTACCCTCTCTGTGATCTTTGGTAAAGAGGCTTATAGTAGCCCGTCTATGTGCAAAAAAGAGAAGGTCGGGCAGATCCATTTTCTGCAGTTCCTTCTCCAAAAACTTGATTATTTTGATCTGATTACTGTTAACGAGTAATCTCTCTTCATTCCCATCTGAAAACAGACAACCGTTTTCAAGGATATAGCCATCTATGATATTGAAGAGGGGGGCAGGCAACACCTCTCTGGTGAAACAGAAATCATTACCGCTACAGATAAAGATATAGGCTTGCGAACGAACCCTGTTTACTGCATCGATCAATTCAGGAAGCAGGATTTCGGAAACCGACCAGTCTCTATTCAGAAGAGTACCATGCAGGTCGATCCCTATAACGGATCTCTTCTTATCATATTTTACTTCTCTCATTCGCTCTCGAGTTTCTCCTGCAACTCTTTCAGATACTGCATGGCTTCCAGCGGGGTGAGGTTATTCAGGTCAATGTTCCGTATCTCCTGCAAAATCGATTCTGTTTTATCGTTTTCCTGCATCAGGACTTCGAAGATATCTATCTGGTCGGTTGCCCGCTTCAACTCTCTTTTGACTGTTGCAGTCAAGCCCTGGGGACTTAACTCCTGCTGCTCAAGGTTATGAAGGATCTGTTTAGCTCTCTTGATTACTTTATCGGGAATTCCGGCCAGTTTTGCCACCTGAATTCCATAGCTCTTATCAGCACCGCCTCTTTCGATCTTTCTGATGAAAATCATCTCTTCGTTCCATTCCCTGACAGCAATGTTATAGTTCTTCACGCCGGGTAAGATCTCTTCCAGATCGGTCAACTCGTGATAATGTGTGGCAAAGAGTGTTTTGGCATTGATTTTTTTCTGGTTGCTGATGTATTCTACTATTGCCCAGGCAAGGCTCAAACCGTCGAAAGTGCTCGTGCCCCTTCCGATCTCATCGAGCAGGATCAACGATTGGGGAGTGGCAGTATTGAGAATATTGGCAGTTTCGATCATCTCAACTAGAAAGGTACTCTGTCCCATAGCTAGATTATCTGACGCTCCAACCCGGGTAAAGATCTTATCGAACAGAGGCATATTTGCCGATCCGGCAGGAATGAAACTGCCCATCTGAGCCAGGATAGCCTGCAGCCCCACCTGGCGGAGATATGTTGACTTACCTGCCATATTGGGACCAGTGATCAGGATGATCTTATTTTCTTCGTTGTCGAGTGTAACATCGTTAGGTATGAACTTCTCTTCAGCTAGGAGTTTCTCTATTACCGGATGACGTGAATCTCTGATCTCCATTATCCCCTCTCTATTGAATGAGGGGCGGGTATAGTTATTGTAATGAGCAAGATGGGCGAATGAGGTCAGAGTATCAAGCAGAGCGATCTTCTCTACATACTGCTTTATCAGTGGTAGTTGCAGCAGTAGTTTTTCTCGTATTTCCTGAAATAGTTCGTATTCCAGGCTCTTGATTCTCTCTTCTGCTCCGAGTACTTTAGCTTCGTATTCTTTTAATTGAGGCGAGATATATCGTTCACTGTTTACCAGTGTCTGTTTACAGATGTAGTATTCAGGAACCTTGCTTTTGTGTGTGTTGGTTACTTCCAGATAATAACCGAAGACCTTATTATAACCGACCTTCAGTGAAGGTATACCGGTCTTTTTCCGTTCTGAGTCTTCAAGACGGGCAATCCATCCTTTACCCTCCCTGCTCATCTCTCTGAGCTCGTCGAGTTCGGGATTTACTCCATCCTGGAGAATACCGCCACCAGTAATCTGAACAGGGGGGAGATCGACGATGCTGTTCTCTATCAGGCCGGTTATCGATGAGTAATCGTCTATCCCCTCTCTTATTGTGATTACATAGGGATCCGAAAAATCCTGCAAGATCTCTTTAATTATTGTAGCAGATTCGATGTAATTCTTCAGGGCTATCATCTCGCGAGGATTGATACGGAGAGTACCAATTTTACTCAATAGTCGACTCAGGTCTCCGATATTCTTTAGCAAATCTCTTATCTCTGTTGTCTTGATTATCTCTTCTTTGAATTGCTGGACGGCATCGAGTCGTTTTTCAATCTCCTCAATATCGAGAAGCGGTCTCAGTAGCCAATCAGTAAGCAGCCTGGAACCCATAGCGGTCTTTGTCTGGTCAATAATCGAAATCAGGCTACCTTGCCGGGTAGAGTAACGGATCGATTTCAGAAGTTCCAGATTATGCCTGGAGATCTCATCGATCTGCATATAGTTCTCGAGAGAATAATAACGGAGTGAGTTGATATGTTTCAGATCATCATTCTTGAGATTACGGACATAGGCGAGTGCAGCACCTGCAGCAGTTAATCCGGAATTACGGGAGGAGGGTGCAAATCCCTCCAGTGTGATGGTTGCAAACTCCTTTTTCAGTAACTCCTTTGCTTCTACCGGTTCAAAATAGTAAGAATCGAAGAGAGTGAGCAGCGGGTTGTATTCCAGCCTCATCTCTTTCAGTCTATTCAGGGTAACTTCGTCCCTGACAATAATCTCTCTCGGTTTTGTGCGTAGAATCTCGTTTTTCAACTGATCACAATGAAACTCGGTAAAATTAAAATCTCCTGTTGAGATATCGAGGGTAGCGTAACCGATTCTGGGATTCTTCTCTGGTATGTATAAAGCCGCCAGAAAGTTATGTTCCTTCAGTTCGATCAGATGTTCATCGATGATAGCACCCGGTGTGATGATCTCGACAATATCACGTTTCACTAATCCTACTGCCTTTTTCGGGTCTTCAAGCTGCTCGCAGATGACTACCTTTTCACCACTTTTGATCAGTCTATCGAGATAATTTTTCAGGCTGTGGTAGGGAAATCCGGCGAGTGGAATGGCATTTTCATCCTTTTTATTCCTGGATGTGAGTGTAATCCCGAGTATCCTTGCCGCTTTTTCTGCATCTTCGAAGAAGGTTTCGTAAAAATCGCCCATCCGGAAGAGTATGATCTTATCGGGATGTTTTTCCTTGATGTTCGTAAACTGTTTCAGCATGGGGGTAAGTTTGACATTATTAGATTTCTTTGTTTCCGGCATTACTCGTTCTTGTCCTCAGCTGAGTTAGTTAGTGTCTGATGATAAAACTGTCTAAATTGAGATTGTTCTTTATATCCTGCTGCATGGATCGGGCAGCTTCTTCCGTACCGAACGGTCCTACAGCGACTAGATACATTGTCTGATCGGCTCTGATAGTCTTGATAATCCTGTTCTCGAAGCCCAAACCTCTCAGATGTTCAGAATGGGAATTAGCATTTCTCTCGACCGAAAAGGCATTGACCTGAACATAGTAATTGAGCGCACTCGGGGTTGTAACTTCAGTACTTTTATATTCCGGAGTGGTAAGAAGGACTTCATAGAGTCTCTTCTCTGCTCTGAAGGCATATTCAGAATAGGGATAGCCTGTTATTACCTGGTTGTATTTGTTAACTGCCCTGGTCCTTTCACCGATCATCTCCAGGCAGTAAGCCTCTTTATAATCTACACTTGCATGATGGTTCTTAATAAAGTCTTGATTTCTCATCGTTTCGAGATTCATCAGTGCCAGGTTAAATTGATTGTTGAGCAGATAGGCCTCGACTATTATCATGTATGCGAGTTCTCGTTTGATACTGTCTTTAGTGATTGCTATGAAATCCTGAGCAGCTCTTATCGCTTCTGGATACCGTTCTATCTTCAGGTAGACTGAAGCGAGAAGATAGTCACGTTCTGAGATCAACTGCGGACTCAACTGCAGAAGATAGTCAAGGCTCTTATTGTAATTTCTCTCCAAACTGTAGAGGTTGGCCAGTTCTACGAGGGCTCTCTGGCCATATATCAGATCCGGAGCGATATTAACCGCTTCCTCAAGGAGAGGTATGATCTCCTCGCTCTCCAGTGCTATTCTTGCTCTGTAGTAGTAATGTCCGGCTCTCTCCAGATCGTTTACGGGTTGATTGGCATTGAGAATTGTCTCGATCATTGTCCAGTTACCGGCAAGATAGTGTTGCTCGATCTCGTCAAGCCAGTGAGGCTGACCGGCTAGTGAGGGATTGGCATTGATAGTATAGAGGAGCAGAATAAAGATCGAGGTAGTAAAGAGTCTATTAAACGATAATAGTTTAGACGATCTTCTTACGTAAAATAGCGTATTGAGCCAGTTCATATTTCTCTTCTTTCCCCTTTTCACGTAACTCTTTATGGAGATAACGGCAGTTAGATTCATTCCATAACAGAATAACGGTACTATTCGGTTTTGTCTCTTCCAGCAATTCATCTTCAGGAGAGTAAATCTCGTCAACCGATAAAATCAAATCCTCTCTGTAATCGGGGAAAACGATCTCAATCTCCTCGTTGCGAGCGAACTTAGATTTTACGTTTACCAAAGCTTTATAATATCTTTTTACTGGCTGGCCGTCACTCTCTTTCAACCAGGTTTCACTCTCCAGAATTTCACCCAGGTACTGATAGTTACGGATATAACTGGAAGATTCATAATACTGGGTCTCTGTCTCCTGAGGGGAAAAGAACCCGGTAGTATACTGCCTGTGACTGATCCTGTCGAGCTCCTCTTTTAGAGCAGGTGGTATAGTCTTTCCCTCTTTCACGAGTTTTACAGCTGTCTTATATACTCTTGTTGTATTGGCTACATAATAAGGGCTCTTCATTCTCCCCTCTATCTTCAGAGAGGTTATTGAAGAATCAATGATCTCCGGGAGATGGTCAAAAAGGGAGAGATCCCGTGAATTGAGTATATATGCTCCCCTCTCATCTTCTTCTATCGGGAAGTACTGACCAGGCCGCGATTCTTCCATCAGGTGGAATTTCCAACGACAGGTCTGGGTACAGAGTCCCCGGTTGGCAGAACGGTTGTTAAGGAAAGCACTTAAAAGACAACGTCCTGAATATGAGATACACATCGCCCCGTGAACAAATATCTCGAATTCGAGTTCTGGTACGGCCCGGATTATATCATTGATCTCTTTGAAGGATAATTCCCGGGCAAGGATGATTCGTTTCACTCCCTGTCTGGCCCAGAATTCTGCACTCTTCCATGATGTGGTATTGGCCTGTGTGCTCAGATGGATGGGTATCTCCGGTGCGATCTCTCTTACAAGAGCAATTACCCCTGGATCGGAGATGATCAGTGCATCGACAGCTATGTCACGGAGAAATTCGATATAGGGTGTTAATTGGGCGATATCTTCATTATGCGCGAAGATGTTGACTGTAATGTAAATCTTCTTATCTCGTTCATGGCAGTATTGAACTGCTGTTCTCAGCTCTTCACGGTTAAAATTACCCGCTTTTGCCCTGAGTCCGAAATGTTTGCCGGCAGCATAGACAGCATCAGCTCCATAAGCGACAGCATATCGTAATTTATCCCAATCTCCGGCGGGAGCAAGTATTTCCATAATCTCTTCCTTGTCTTTTGTCACTACTGGCAGGCTTGACTGTCAACAGAAATCCTTATAGTAGGAGAGAATGAAGAGCCTGGTATCTGGTGTGTGAATTCTGGAAAAGCTATCACTTATCCTTCTGCTGTATTGATCAATATCTTCAGGTCGTTTAATTCTGCATTGACAGAATTAAGATTGATACGACCTTGCGAAACTTCCCCTCATCCCGAATTAACAAAGAAATCTCAGACTATTAGTTTTATCAAGTAACCAGCCAGGTTATTGACTCATCGAATCGAGAAGATCCTGATTGTTTTTGGAGTTCAGTACTTTGTTCCTAAGGGTCTCTATACCCTGGACAGGACTCATAGTCTTCAGGAATTTGCGCATTACATACATACGGTTCAATTCGGTCTTTGTCAGGAGCAATTCTTCACGTCGTGTTCCCGATTTTACCAGATCGATTGCCGGATAGAGCCGCATATCACTGATAGATCTGTCGAGAACGAGTTCCATATTACCTGTTCCCTTAAACTCCTCAAAGATCACCTGGTCCATTCTGCTTCCGGTATCTACCAGAGCGGTAGCGATAATAGTCAAACTTCCCATCTCTATGGTGTTTCTGGCAGCCCCGAAGAATTTCTTCGGCCGATGCAGTGCATTGGAATCAATACCACCGGAGAGGACCTTACCACTTGATGGGGAGACATTGTTATATGCTCGAGCCAGACGAGTTATACTGTCGAGCATAATAACTACATCCTGTCCCAGCTCTACCATTCTCTTTGCTTTGTTGATACACATCTCAGCTACCTGAATATGGTTTTGAGGAGTTTCGTCAAATGTAGAACATATCACTTCGGAGTTTTGCGGAATCAATATCCGTTTCATCTCTGTAACCTCTTCAGGCCGTTCATCAACGAGCAGTACTATAACATAAACCTCTTCATGATTGGTTAGAATTGCGTTGGACACATCCTGCAGGAGAACTGTCTTTCCTGTTCTTGGTGCTGCTACAATCAATCCTCTCTGGCCTTTACCTATAGGAGTAAAGAGGTTAATGATACGTGTCGAGACGTTTTTAGGTGTCGTCTCAAGATCAAGCCGCTTCTCTGGATAGTAGGGTGTTAGGTCATCAAAATCTTTGCTGCTGATCAACTCTTCAGGTGCATGCATATTAACCGCATCGACCCGCAGGAGGGCAAAATATTTTTCACCCTCTTTGGGTGACCTTACAGGGCCTGACACCATATGTCCCTTCTTGAGGTTGAATTTCTTTATCTGAGTAAGAGAGACATATATATCGTCCCTGCTCGGAATGTAATTATTCTCCGGGAAACGGAGAAAACCATAACCGTCTTCCATAATATCGAGACAGCCGGTAGTGAAGGCTAAACCTTCCTGCTCGGCTGCCGACTTTAAAATACGAAAGATCAACTCATTTCGTGGCAGGGTCGTATAGCCGGAAATATCATAAGCCTTTGCCAGCTTGACCAAACCTTGAGTATTCAACGAATGGATCTTATCTAAATCATTATTAGTCATACCAAGTCTCCTTGTAATTTTTGGCTATTTTTGCACAATAAGAGCTTCAGATCAGGTCGTTTGATGTTATGAACAGAGGAGAAATCATAAGCATAATGGTCGCCTTTATCATTAGCATATACATAAACATACCCTTATTAACTGATGATCAATACAGGGATGGTAGTTTGATTGCCGATTCTGTTTACCTGCCTTTACTCTTGGACCAATTAAAAAAATATTTATCATACTGTCAAGAATTTATTCTCCTGACCCTTGGCTCTCTAATTATTTTGAGACAATTATCCTCTCTTGCGTTAAAATTAGATAGCAATGATTGTTGTTTTTCCCGCGCAGGAGATATTTGCGGTCGTGAAATCTGTAGAACAGTTATTGCGGATTAATTTAACAACACGACATAAAAGCTTGACATTTTGAATGGCAGGAAGATAGTTGTATCAAATGAATTATAATGTAAATGGTTTTATACGAGGAGGTGCAATGCGGAGCTATATCGTGGCCATCATATTTATGATCCCGTTATTTCTTTACTCCGGTCAGACCTCGATTTATGATATACAGTACACCAATAATACGGGAACGGATGGGACTTATCCCTCTCCATTACGTAATCAGACAGTAACGACGAATGGTATCGTAACAGCGATAAACTACCGTACTGGTGGATACTATCTTTCCGAACCTGAGGGGGGACCCTGGCGTGGTATTTATGTTAATGATCGTAACAGAGCGATCCGGGTTGGAGATTTAGTGGAACTCACCGGTGAGGTTTACGAGCATTTTGGTTTCACGACATTAAGAAATGTGCGAGAGCTTAAAGTGATCAGTTCTAATAATCCGTTGCCAGCTCCAACCGCCGTTACGACAGGTGAATTAGCGATCAGTGAAGCCTATGAAGGGGTATTAGTTCTAGTAACAAACGTTTCTGTGACCGGTAAGACCGAAGAGGGAGATGCTTGGATGATCAATGACGGCTCGGGAACTAGCCGCCTTGGAGATGGTTTTATTCCTGTCAATGATCGCAGATTTACGATAACTAACGGTGAATCTTTTTCCCAGGTTACCGGGATTGTTGATTATCGATACGGTGAATACAGAGTTAGCCCGCGGACTATTTCAGATCTCCAACGATCGACAGTCGGGGTTAGTAAACCTTCCTGGGGCAGGATAAAATCCTATTATCGATAATCTGGCCAGTATTTTTATGTAACGGATAATTTCCAGGCGACAGAATCTCAGAAATCTTATTGAATCCTGGATTTACAGCGAATTCAGGTAACGGCTTTTTAAGATAATCAGAGGATGTTATGAAAAGATCAAGATTTACCTTTATCATAATCATTGCCGCAATTGCAGGCTTTTTTTCCTACCGGTTCATTGTTCGGGTAACACAGTTTTTGAAACTCAGCCAGACTCTACCCGAGTATCTTCGAGATATGATAGGAGTCAAGCCGCATGTATCTTGCAGCATGAGAGTTCCAGGCAAATATGAATTGAAAATCGGACTGAAAAAGGACATCCTGGAGAGGGAGAAGGATTTGAAGGAAGTAGTGGAAAATTACATCAAGGATTTCTATCCCGAGTTATCGACAGACAGGTTGGAAATCAAACTGTATGAGCTGCCAGAAAAGTCTGACGGAAAAAAAGAAGAGTAAACATTTCGGAGCTCTTCAGAGAAAAATTTGCAATCAGGGTGTAATATCACCCTTTTTGTTTTCATAGAGAAGGAATAGTTAATGAATAAAGAGGGGACGAAGGGGAGAGATAGCGATTCTCCTGACAGTGCTGACCAGAGACGTGTCAGTTCGAAGTCAGCCGGCCGAGAGGGGTTGGCCAGGCGGATAATTATAGTAGAAGATAACGACAATGTTGCCAAGATAATAGCCCGATCTCTAACCGATGAAGGATTTGAGACAAAAGTGATTTCCTACGGAAGTGCTGCAATCTTTTATGCTCTGGATAAGAGTGACAGTCTCCTGCTTATGGAGTATCATTTGCCCGATATGACAGCAAAAGAGGTAATAACAAATCTGAAGGACAGTAGAGTAGATATTCCATTCATTATTATGTCACCTCCCGGGAATGAGAAGGGGGTTATTGAAATGATGAAACTGGGTGCCAGAGATTATCTCGTTAAAGAGCAGGGTTTCCTGGAACTACTACCGACCTCTGTTAAGAAGGTTGTTCAGCAACTGGATATTGAAGACCGCCTGGCGGTTACAGGGAAGAGTTTGCAGCAGAGCGAAGAAAAATTCAGGAATATCTTCAACAGTATAACGGATGCCATATTCATATACGACTTTCAGGGTAATATACTGGAGACTAATCAAGCTACTATTAAAATGCTCGGACTCGAGATGAGTGAGTTGAATCAGCTAAATTATCTCGAATTTCAACCAGAGGATTTCAATAAGAATTTTAATCTCTATGTATCCGAACTCCGTGCCTATAAACAACTCATATTCGAAACCACCCTAATAGATACCAGAGGTAATATGATCCCGGTAGAATGCATAAGCCGGCTTATAGATTATGATAATGAGACAGTAATATTGACAATTGCCAGGAATATAAGTGAGAGAAAGCTGTCAGAAAACAAACTCCGTCAGAGCGAAGAACGTCTAAAACGGATAACGGAAACTATGACAGATTACATCTACACCGTCTTTGTCAATAATGGAGAACCGTTGAGAACGGTCCACAGTTCTGCCTGTCAGGCTGTAACAGGTTATACACCGGAAGAGCATTCAGCCAATCCCTATCTATGGATCGAAATGGTTGACGAACGGGACCGTAAATCAGTTCTGGAGAATGTAAAGAGAGTACTGGCCGGTGAGCAGATCAATCCCTATGAGCACCGGATAATCAGAAAGGATGGCAGATTAGCCTGGTTGCGGAATACACCGGTCCTCCATTTCGATGAAGTGGGTAATCTGACGTATTACGACGGTGTAGTACAGGATATCACTGAGCGGAAGAAATACGAGATAGAACTTTTAGAGAAACAGGCACACTTAAATGCTATAATAAATGCTTTTGAAGGTCTGTCATTTGTCTGTTCTTCAGATCATAAGATAGAATTCGTAAATGATAAACTAATCGAACGTACAGGTCACAATCCGATAGGTGAGGTTTGTTACAGGGCACTGCACAATCGGGAAGATGTCTGTCCCTGGTGTGTAAACGAAAAGGTACAGAAAGGGGAGACGGTCAAACGGGAGATAAAAAGTCCGGAAGATAACCGCTGGTATTCGATAGTCAATACTCCTATATATCATTACGATGGGCGAATATCGAAGCAATCACTGGTAATCGACATTACTGATACCCGTTATGCTGAACAGGAGATTCTGAAGTTGAACACCCTCTATTTCGGGCTTATCGACCAATTGCATCTACCAGTCTGCCGTTTTCAGCAGGATGGTAAGATAATAACGGTCAATCAGGCATTCATGGATATCTTTCCCTGTGATACTGACAGGTCTCTCGAAGAGCAGAACCTCTTCTCCTGTATACCGGAACAACTCAGACACTGGACAGAGAAGAATCTTTCCAGACTCAGCGCGAGTAACCAGACAATCAGAAAGATCTTCAAACAGATAAAAATATCCGATGTAACACTCGATAACAAGGTATGGATAATAACAGCCATCTTTGATCGAGAGAATAACATCATAGAATATCAGTCGATTCTCGAGGATAGCATCGGATCTTCAATACTGGGTCAGAATTCGTTTCTCAATAGTTCTTAACAGAGTCTGAATAGAGATTAACAAATCAAAATTACGAGGTGAAGTATGAATATTTTATCGAGTGGAGTATTCTGGGGACTTATTCTTATACTTATTGGTATTTCTATCATAGTCCGAATCGTCTTCAATGTCGATATCCCGATCTTTCGATTAGTTATCGGATTGTTATTGGTTTATTTCGGTTTCCAGGTTATCTTTGGTGGTAGTTATCGTTCTCGCAGGAGAATCGATACTCAGAGAGGTGAGCGATCATACAGGGGATATAATATTCAGCAGGGGAACAATCAATACAATATCGTCTTCAGCAGGGGTAGGGTCGATCTCACCGATAAGACAGATCTGTCAACCGATCAGTTTGTCGAGGTCAATGTAGTTTTCGGCTCGGCAGTCGTCTTGATTGATCCTGAGATACCGACCCAGATAGAGGTGAACACAGTCTTTGGTTCCGCTTCCTTACCGGGAAGAAAGCTGGCGATGATAGGGCAGGAAAGATACCGGGTTGGAGCTGACCGTGCAGACGGGAGTATTCTCTATATCGAGGTATCTTCGGTCTTTGCCAACGTGGAGTTTATCGAAAAGAAAACCGATAAAGCTGCTCCGGAGGAAAGTTCAACAACCTGAGGAAATTGCCTTCAATATCAAATGTTATGATAAGTTAAAGAAGCAGTTCATCCGAGCTTAAGAGAGACATAGAGCATTAGATGATTAAACCGGTCATAACATTCATCTTCGCTGCCAGGAATATTAACTCTTCAGGAACTGCTCTTCTTGCGTTTCCCTTTCTTCAGCTCTCCGGGCAGATACTCCTGTATGAACTTGCCGGTATGAGATTTTTTTGAGCGGGAGATCTCTTCTGGTGTCCCGGTTGTTACAACGAAACCACCTTCGTCTCCACCTTCCGGGCCGAGATCAATAATATGGTCAGCACACTTTATAACATCGAGATTATGTTCGATGACAACGACCGTATTGCCCATAGCAACCAGACGGAAAAGGACCTTCATCAGTTTGTTGATATCGTCGAAATGAAGACCGGTCGTCGGTTCATCAAGGATATAGAGAGTTCTGCCCGAGCTGGTTTTACTCAGCTCTCTTGATAGTTTTATCCGTTGTGCTTCTCCACCGGACAGAGTAGTCGAGGGTTGCCCCAACTTCATATAATCTAATCCGACATCGAGTAATGTAGCCAGTTTCTGCCTGATAGGGGGTATCTTATCGAACAGTTGATAAGCCTCCTGAACATCCATATCGAGAACGTCAGCAATATTATATCCCTTATACCGGATATTAAGTGTCTCGCTGTTGTATCTTCTACCCTTACAGGTCTCACAGGTCACGTATATATCGGGAAGGAAGTGCATGGATATCTGTTTGACTCCTGCACCTTCGCACGATTCACACCTGCCCCCCTTAACGTTGAAGGAGAATCTCCCCTCCCTGTACCCACGCATTTTGGCAGAGGGTAGGCTGGCAAAGAGTTTTCTTACAGGGTCAAATGCCTTCGTATAGGTCGCCGGATTGGAGCGAGGGGTTCTCCCTATCGGTTGCTGGTCAATTGCTATAACACTCTCCAGCTCCTGGTAACCAGAAATCGCGTTATAATCTCCCTCGCGCTGTGATGCTCTGTTGAGTCTGTTAGCGAGAGCCGGGTATAGTATCTGATTGATGAGAGAGCTCTTGCCAGAACCTGAAACACCCGTTACAGCCGTAAAAAGCCCTATAGGAATTGATACTTCTATATCCTTGAGGTTATTCTGTCTGGCACCCTTGATTATAATCCTTCGCTTATCCGGTTTAATCCTTTTATCCGGTAGTGGAATTTGCAATTCTCCGGTGAGATACTTACCGGTTAAAGAGAGCTTCTCCTTCATAATCTCCCGAAAAGATCCCTCTGCTACAATTTCTCCACCATATACACCGGCGCGAGGCCCGAAATCATAGATCCGGTCTGCTGCCAGCATCATATCACGATCATGTTCAACTACGAAAACCGTATTTCCACTATCCCTCAGTTTTTCGAGCATATTGATCAGACGGTGGTTATCCCGTTGATGTAAGCCTATACTCGGTTCATCAAGAATATACATCACACCGACCAGGCCACTACCGATCTGGCTGGCGAGTCTTATTCTCTGCGACTCACCACCGGACAGGGAAGGGGCTCGACGGTCCAGAGTAAGATAATGAAGCCCGACATTGAGCAAGAAATTGAGTCTTTCGGTTATCTCTTTCAGCAATTCTGCAGCGATAACTTTTCTGTTTCCTGTCAGATCGAGCTCTTTGAGAAATGTGTAAAGCCCCTGGATGGTCATCTGAGAAAGATCAACGATCGACTTACCGGAGATATAAACAGCCTGCACCTCTCTACGAAGCTTATTTCCCTGACAATCCACACATGGCTTGTCGGATATGAACTGCAGGTACCAGCGTCTCATTCCTTCTGAAGATGTCTCGTGCATCCTGCGCTTGAGTGTCGGTATAATCCCTTCATATTTCACCAGATATTCACCACGCCCATGTTTACTCTCCCAGATCGTCTTGATCCTTCTCCCCTTTGAACCGTAGAGTAGTATGTCTTTAACTTCAGGCGGCAGTTTCTTCCAGGGTGTATCGAGAGAGAAATTATAGGTCATCGCTATATTACTGACTATTTTAAGAATCCATGATCCCCTCTTTCCTGCCAGCTTACCCCAGGGGGCAACAGCTCCCTCCATTATAGATAGCTGTGGACTGGGGACGATTAGGTCAGGATCGAACTCGAGAGTTGAACCCAGACCGTGGCAAGTGGGACACATACCGAGCGGGCTGTTGAAAGAGAAATGTGGTGGTGTAAGCTCAGGATAGCTGATACCACAAATATTGCAGGCGTTTGTAACTGACATGATCTCGGTCACTTCTGTATCAGCATTTCTGATCTTGATGTAACCGTCGGCTATACGAAGGGCAGTCTCCAGTGAGTCGGTCAACCTCCCCTCAATATCTTGCTTGATAACCAACCGGTCAACTACTATATCGATATCGTGCTTGCTCTTCTTATCGAGTTTGATATCCTCAGAAAGTTCCCGCATCTGGCCATTGACTATCACCCTGACAAATCCCTCCTGCCGGATCTTCTCCAGTATATCCTTGTGCTCTCCCTTGCGGTTCTGAACCGCCGGGGCCAGGATGAGCAACCTAGTCTTCTCCGGTAGGGACATTATCCTCTCTACCATCTGGTCAACTGTCTGTGAACTGATCTCTCTGCCGCATTGATAACAGTGCTGGATTCCGATACGGGCATAGAGCACCCTCAGGTAGTCATATATCTCAGTTACAGTACCTACTGTCGAACGGGGATTCTTGCTCGCTGCTTTCTGCTCTATCGATATCGCCGGTGATAAACCCTCTATATAATCTACCTTAGGCTTCTCCATCTGTCCCAGAAACTGACGGGCATAAGCGGAGAGTGATTCGACATAACGACGCTGTCCCTCTGCGTAAAGTGTATCAAAGGCAAGTGAAGACTTGCCCGAGCCGGAGACTCCCGTAAAGACAATCAATTTGTTGCGGGGAATTACCAGCTCTATATTCTTTAGATTGTGCTCTGAAGCACCTTTAATCAGGATTTCTTCTTTCATATCTGTCTTCTTATCTTATCATGATTCAACAAGATATCGTTTAAGTTGTGATATCGGTGTCAAGCAAAAAGCATGGAATCCGAAACACGATAGGACAGGTCACTTCCTTCAGTATTATATAAAGTAAAAGATAGTTTTCTTAAAGGGAGATATAAGAAGCAGGGGCTTCAACGCAAAAATTGCCTGATTGTCAGTTTGAGCCTCTCCAACTCGAATGGCTTGATCAGATAGCCGTCTGCCTTTGTCGACATAGCATCTTCCTGTGCAGGGGATGGTTTGTAACCGGTAATCATCAGGACGGGGGTCTTGGGGGATATTGACTTGATCCACTTCAGAAGATCCATACCGCTCATCCCTGGCATCCTGATATCACTTATCACGAGGTCTATATGCTCTCGTTTGAAAATATCAAGGCCCGCTTTACCATCTGCTGCTTCTATCACTTTATAGTCCAGTCCTGTTAAGAACTCATTGAGCAACGAACGGATTAATTCCTCATCATCTACTACTAATATCGTCTTGGCCAAGTTTACCTCAAGCTTCTTTTTATTTTTAATAGATCAGACAACTCTTTATCTGTCAAGATAAAAGTAGATGGAGCAGATTATTGGCTGTCAATGATAACTATGAAGGGGAGAGAGACAATAAATCCGAAAGAACTTTACAGGTATCGAAGAAATATTTAGTAATATACAGAAAATCAGTATAGGTTATTCATCAAGAGATAGAATGCCACAGGCTGAAGGTTCCTGAGTTGAGTTTTTCTCACTTCAGCGGGACATTAGAATTAAAACTCGAGAATACTATGGAGAAATTAAGCAAAAAGATACTCTTCTTTACAGCAGTAGCGACAGTATTATGCTATAACTCTCTTGCTGCTTATGACCTGCGGTATAATCTTGAACTCACCTCGAGAGGGATATATGCCAGAGATTCACTAAACCTGCTCGTCAGTGCTATGCCGTCACTGAGAGCCGATACACCACTCTTCTCTAACAATCTGACTGCAAATCTACAGGCAAATTTCACCCTCGACCAGGATTTCGATTTCGACTGGGAGATCTACAGACTCTGGCTGCGATATGCAACCTTCTCCTCGGAGGCCAGAATAGGGAGGCAGCGGCTCAATTTCGGTCCCGCCCGGCTGTTGAGATCGTTACAGTGGTTCGATCAGATAGACCCGGAAGACTTTTTCGAGCATACGAGCGGTGTAGATGCCCTTCTTTTCCGCCACTTTCAGGGAAGAAGCTCCCTCTGGCTCTGGGGAATACTGAGTAATGACAGGCTCAAGGGGCTGGAATTCTACCCTTCTGTCGAGAAGAACATCGAGATTGGCGGCCGCTTTGATTTCCCCCTTCTCGACGGGTATATCGGCCTGACTGCCCACTACCGTCCCGAGATTGTTTATCGTCCGTCAGAGACGGCAGAAGAATTGAGATTCGGCCTGGACGGGCGCTGGGATTTTGAAGCAGGTTTCTGGTTCGAAGCAGCAGCGAGTTTTATCAGAAACGGGAGCGAGGAAGATTACTCATATCTTACCCTCGGAGCTGATTATTCCAGATTCGGTATTACAATGACAGCCGAACACTTTCTGGCCAGCCCGGTTACTTTTATCGACGGTAATCTCTACAAGGCCAGACTGCGACAGACTTCAGCATTATCGGCCAGCTATACCCTCGATATTCTCGATGAACTGGGAGCCTCGCTCTATTATGAGCACGAAACGGACGATATCTCTGTTATAGTTCAATGGCAGCGGACTTATGACCACTGGAGATTCGGTCTGGGGCTCTTTTCTTTTGCCGGTCGCCAGAGCTGGATCTTTTCTGGTGAAGGGGTAGTATTTACGATTCAATATAATATATAAGAAGGAGGAATAGATGGAGACGATCATCACGATCAAGAGTATGACGAAGCACTATCCGATGGGATCGGGCAAGTTCACTGCCCTGAAAGATATCAATCTGGAGTTCGGGCGGGGTGAATTCGCCGGTTTGATCGGAGCTAGCGGATCGGGGAAAACCACTCTGCTGAACATTCTTGGTACGCTTGACGTCCAATCGGAAGGGGAGGTAACCGTTCTGGACCACGAAACCCAGAACCTGAACCAGAAGGAAGCGGCCAGGCTCCGCTCCGAAAAGATCGGGTTCATCTTTCAGACCTATAATCTGTTGCCCCACTATACAGTGTATGAAAATGTCGAGTTTCCTCTGCTACTCCTGAAGAAATCGTCCTCAGAAAGGGAGAAGGCAATAAAGGAGATCCTTGACTGGATAGGGCTGATCGACAAGAAAGATTCCAGGCCGGGACAGCTTTCCGGTGGGCAGTGCCAGAGAGTCGCTATTGCCAGGGCTATGGTAAAGAAACCTTCCCTCTTTCTGGCTGATGAACCAACTGCCAACCTTGATGCGGAAAATTCTCATAACATTCTCCAACTGATGGAGAAAATGAACAGAGAGATGGAGACCAGTTTTCTCTTTGCTACCCACGATGAGAAGGTGATCAAGTATCTGCACCGCAAGATAAAGCTCTTCGACGGTAAGGTCGATTCTGACGAAACGGTTAAACAGGCGGGGTGATGATGTTGTTAAGAATGGCTTTGAAGAATTTCTTCGGTGGTGGGCTTCGGAGCCTGCTCAATGTCTTCGTCCTCTCTCTCGCTTATATCGGCATAATCGGTATGCAGGGCATAGGTGAAAATATGAGAAGGAGTGTGTTCGAGTCGATAATTGCAGAAGAGGTCGGAGGAGGGCACATCAGGCACGTAGCATACGACCCGTATGATCCATTCATCGAAGAGGAGAGTTTTGCCCCTGTGCCTGACGATATCAAAGAGCTTCAGAGAGAAGGGGTAGCAACCCCGCTGCTAATCATCTCCGGTATTGCCTATCCTCAGCGAAGAATGCAATCTGTTACTCTGCGCGGTATCGAGCCGGAGCAGGAGATACTGTCACTCCCTTCCAGGAAGTTGAGAGGCGATTTCGCTGCTGTACCGGTATTTATCGGCAGGAGAATGCAAAGAATTACCGGTCTCTCAGAAGGGGATACTTTTATGGTCAGATGGCGTGACAGGCAGGGTGCTTTTGATGCCCGGCAGATGCAGGTTGCAAGTATATCGACTATCTACAGTCAAAGGCTGGATGCCGGAAATATCTGGCTACCACTGGAAGATCTGCGAAGTATGATGAAGGCTGAAGATGCTGCCACCCTGCTGGTACTCTCTCCGGACGATAGAATCGAGATCGCTCCACTGCTAGAAAGTGAAGAATGGACCTTCAAGTCTCAGGATGAATTGACCGCTGATCTCCGCGAACTGACTATGATGATGGATATAGAATTATACATCTTCTACTTTATCTTCCTCTCTCTCGCGCTTATTTCCGTGTTCGATACCCAGATATTATCTCTCTTCAGAAGACGTAAAGAGATGGGGACATTAATGGCTCTCGGCTTGACCCGCAGACAATTGATCAGGCTCTTTACCCTGGAGAGCGCCCTCTATGCGATCTTCGCTGTCGTTGCTGCAGCTATCTACGGGACATCGATCCTGCTGCTTTTTCAGAAGTACGGGATATCAATGCCCGCCCTGGATGATTTTGGTATTCCGGGGATCACCGATGCCATCTATCCCTATTACAGCCCAACATTGATCCCGGTCACGATCGTCATAGTCGTCGCTGTGGTTATCATCGTCAGCTATATACCGACACGAAAAATAGCAAAATTAAGGCCTACCGACGCTCTGCGCGGCAAGTGGTCTTGAGAAGGGGGTAAAGATGTTATTATTTATAATCAAAGGACTCATTCGTGACCGCTCCCGTAGCCTCTTTCCGCTTATTACCGTAGCGCTCGGAGTCATTATTGCCGTCCTGATGTATTCATATATGAGCGGTTTGACTCAGGATATGGTAGATACAAATGCTAACTTCAGTACCGGCCACATAAAGATCGTTACCCGGGCTTACGCTGAACTGATCGAACAGCAGCCGGTTGATCTGGCTCTACTCGATATAGATGAGATACTTCGGGAGATGGGCGAGCTTTATCCCGAGATCGACTGGACAGAAAGGATCTATTTCGGCGGACTCATAGATGTACCTGATGAAGCTGGAGATACAAAGGAGCAGGCCTTTTTCGGCGGGATTGCCGCCAATCTTCGCGACCCTGCAAGTAAAGAGCACAAGCTGCTCAAGCCGGCCGATTACATCGTCAGGGGCAGGATGATCGAAAGCGAGAATGAGATTCTCCTCAGCGACGATCTGGCAACAACACTAAAAATTGAGATGGGTGATGAAGTTACCCTGATCGGTGAGACAATGGACGGCCACATGGCATTTACCAATTTCAGGGTTGCAGGTACTGTTCGTTTCGGAGTTATGATGCTCGACCGTTCCGCCCTGCTGGCCGATATCAACGATGTAAGGCATATGCTCGATATGGAAGGGGCTGCCAGTGAACTGCTCGGTTATCTACCCGAATTCGATGGTGAGAGAACCGACAGACTGGCCGCCGGATTCAACGAAAATTTCTCCGATCCGGACGACGAATTCTCGCCTTATATGCTCTCGCTCTTAGACCACGATAACCTGCGCGGCCTGTTCAATTATACTGACCACGCCTCGACTATCCTTATTAGTATCTTCGTGTTTATAATGTCGGTCGTGCTCTGGAATGCCGGTTTGATGAACGGGATCAGGCGGTACGGCGAGATCGGGGTGCGTCTGGCCATCGGAGAGGATAAATTCAAACTCTACCGGGTGATGATCTATGAATCGGTCCTCATAGGACTGGCCGGTTCTCTGGCTGGCACTACTATCGGTTTAGCCTTTTCCTACTACTGGCAGAGCGTCGGGATCGATATCAGCGGGGCAATGCCCGACGTGGGTATGATGATGTCTGATGTTTTACGGACCAGGGTAACGACCGGGGCATATTTTATCGGCTTCATTCCCGGCCTGTTTGCCACCACGCTCGGTGCTGCCCTCGCCGGAAGAGGAATCTTTAAACGCAATACCGCACAACTGTTCAAGGAGTTAGAACAATGAAAATAATCCCCTTAATATTGATCACCATTATCTCAATTGCTGCTCTGGCTGCCGAACAGCCTGAGGCAGAGACCATTATCAGAAGGGTGGATGAGAACATTACACCCGAGACGAGAATTGCCACATCTTCGATGGTGGTGCACGGCCGTAGAGGCAGCCGTACCATCCGCTCCCGCTCCTGGATCAGGGGTACCGATCAGGCTTTTACCGAATATCTTGCCCCGCCAAGGGAAGCGGGTACGAAGATGCTCAAACTCGGCGACGAACTCTGGATCTACTCACCAGATACCGACCGCACGATCCAGATCTCGGGACACATGCTCAGAGAACCGGTGATGGGCTCAGACCTCTCTTATGAAGACCATATGGAAGACCCGCAGCTAAGCGGACGTTATACTCCCGAACTCGAAGGAGAAAAGGAGGTAATGGATCGGGATTGCTGGGTTCTTTATCTTACTGCAAAAGTTGATAATCTCAGCTATCCTTATATCCGAATCTGGGTCGATAAAGAAAGATATCTTCCACTGAGAGAAGAATGGTACGGATCCGGTGAAAGCCTCCTGAAAACTCTCGAAGTGAACGAGGTTATACAGATACAGGGACGCTGGTTCCCGAAAAGAATGCTCATCAAGGATGTTCTTAAGGATGGTGATGGGACAGAACTGGTCATCGAAGAGATCGAATTCGATGCCGATATCCCCGATCATATCTTCTCCCGCGCTGCCCTGCGTGATTGATCCCTGTCTGTTGATCAGCAGCTATAGTTGAACCCTTAGGAACCACCGGAGTCGGTCGGGAGCCGACTGCGCTCCTGACCAATGGTTTCCTCGATTATTGCTTACAGTAAGCGGGAATTGAGGAACCTTTAAGCGATAAGTTACTTTCTTAATTGACTGTTTCAACATTTTTAGAATATTGGAAACAGATTTCTAACAGATAAAGCCTCCGGTAATAAGAGCCGGGATTTTCTGTGGGCTCAAGTAATCACAAGCTACTAAGCAGATAAAAGTTCGTTGTGAGGTTCACTATGTATGGATTAGAAGTAAAGAATGTTTGCAAGACTTTTGGGTCGAAGCGGGTGGTCGATAAGGTTTCTTTCCGGGCCGAAGGTGGCCAGATCCTTGGATTTCTCGGTCCAAATGGTGCCGGTAAGACGACGACAATCAGGATGATTATGGGTATCATTGCTGCCGACGAAGGAGAGATAAAATATTTCACTGATAGTGGCCAGAAGAATGGAATACCTTCGGAATCAATCGGTTATCTGCCAGAAGAACGAGGTCTTTACAAGGAAGCGAGGGTAATGAATGTCCTTCAGTTTCTGGCCGGACTGAAAAATGTGCCCCGTTCTACTGTTAAAGAGCGAGCTGTCGTATGGCTTAAAAGGTTTGATCTTTCTGATTATGCTCACGCGAAAGTAGAGGAGCTCTCCAAAGGGATGTTACAGAAGGTTCAGTTCGTCGCATCAGTGCTTCACCAGCCCCAGATCATAATTCTCGACGAACCGTTCAGCGGTTTGGACCCCGTCAGTCAGGATATGTTCAAAGCTATCTTGAGAGATCTGGCTCAGGATGGGGCAGCTATCCTGCTCTCCAGCCATCAGATGAATATTCTTGAAGAACTTTGTGACCGGATATATCTCATCCATGAAGGGAAAGAGGTCTTCAATGGAACATTGCAGGAGGTCAAAGAAAAGTACGGTAATTATAGGGTCAATCTTACTCTTTCCCGTCCGGACGGAGTCGAGAAGCTACTATCAACACCGATTATCAGGGAATATCATAAAATAAATGAGACTCGATATATGATCTCACTCGAGGATGGGGTTGTTCCTGGAGAATTCCTCTCGAGTATCGATAAACAACTCCCTGTTCAGGAATTAAGCCTCGCACGTTCCTCATTGCACGATATCTTTGTCAGGATTGCTCTTGGAGGTGTTGAAAATGAATAAGACCATGAAGATTATCCAGTGGGAAGTGATGAGAAATCTACGGAATAAACAGTTCATTATCGGCCTGCTCATCACTCCGGTTATCATCCTGCTCTTCGCAGGTGTACCGAAAATTCTGGAAAGATTTGATAAACCTGTTGTCCATAAATATCTTGTTATTGATGAGATCGATATACTGGAGAGTGTCAGTGAGAGTATACCGATCGAAAATCTGATCCTCGATAGATACGAAGGGGAAAGGGAAGAAGTGTCCGCAGAAGTAACTGAAAGAGGGTTTACAGGTTATGTAATCCTCCCTGCTAACTTCTGGGAGGCCGGGAGTATCGAGATAAACTACAAAGAGAGAAACCAGATCGGAGAAAGAGTCTTGCAATCGCTGTTGTCTGGATATCTACAACAACACAGAATGCAGGAGTTCGAAGTTGATGCTGCTGAACTGCAATATCTCACAGCAAATGTAGAACTCGACCTGAAACCACTGGAAGAAGCGGTGGTTCCTCAAGTTAATGAAATCATAGTCTCGGCAGTTTTTCTCATGCTTATCTTCTATCTCATATTTTCTTCCGGTTCGATGTTGATGCAGAGCTCTCTGCAGGAAAGACGAGACCGGATGGCAGAAATTATGCTCTCTTCTGTCAGAGCTAATCAATTGATGAGTGGAAAGATTGTGGGACAGTTCCTGCTCGGAATGATGCAACTCTTCTTCTGGATCGCTATCAGTATTCCGGCTGTTATCTATTTTCTCGATTTCCCCGTGATGCAGGCTCTGGCAGAGACTAACCTCCTGGTGATCGGTCTCTTCGGACTGTTCGGTTATCTCCTCTTCAGCTCAATGTTCGTCAGTATGGGGGCGACAATGGAAGATATGCAGAGTGCCGGTAACTCCCAGGGATTGGTGATGTTGATACCGCTGCTTTCTATGCTCTTTCTCACTCCGGTTATCAGTAACCCGAATGGAGTAGTCTCACGCTTTGCCAGTATCTTCCCCATTACCAGCCCCTTTTTGATGGTGCTACGAAATGCAATTACTCAGGTGCCTGTATGGGAAATTATCCTGAGTTTCTCCTTACTGTTCCTGTCAGCACTATTAGTCATCAGATTGGCAGGTAAGATATTCCGTATCGGGATGTTGATGTACGGGAAAACAGCCACTATCGGAGAAATCTTCCACTGGCTGAAATATAAGGAAGAGTAGAGAAAGCAAAATCTTCTCAGATTCTTGCAATTCTGAGACTAAGACAGAACAGGGTAAATGCTCTATCTGAAGTGAAGTTGCCTGATATCAGATACAGATTTAGTTGCTCAAAAATTAAGTATTGACAAAAGAACGTTAATTTCATATTTGGTATTAATAGGGAACTGAGTAAAGCAAATCTTCAATGAAAAGATAATGAGGGATAGTATTATGGTGTTCCGACTTCACCCCCCGGCTGATTTTACATCTATCTATCTATCTATCTGTCTATCTATCTGTCTATCTATCTATCTCCTTATCCCTTCTCCTTTATAACCCACTCTGGTAAACATAATGATAACTTCACCTCTCAACAACCCGGTTCTTAGAGTTACCTGCTTCGGAGAATATTTCCCCTACCCGAAAAACAAATTAATCCGGCAATCCGGCCTTACTGAACCCCATAGGTAAGGCCATAAAGAATGGGAAATTAAAAAAAATGGAGGTGAGCTATGAAAAGGTTGTATTTTTTAATGACAGCCCTGATACTTTTATTAGGTTATGCGGAATTATTTGCTCAATACAGTTATGATTTTGAGTTTGAGGTTTTTGGATCAAGAGGATGGGAGTTAATCGTAGAAACAAAAGAGAATTTCGAATCGCCCTATATCCTTCGGCGACCACCATCCTGTACAGGTCAAGGTTCACAGATTGTTACATGGAGTGTGCTTGCACCACCCCCGATAATAAGCATTAGAGTCAGTGCTACTGGTTTTTCTACCGGAGCATCCTTTTTTGAGGAGAGGAACCCAACCATTCATGGGACTAACTACTTCTTGATTGATTTAAGCCCGCCGGTAAATCCTCATGGAATTTTACCAGATGGAGGAGATGAGTGATTTAGAACATTGCAGAAAGTATCCCCTGGAGCAGGCATCTCTTCAGGGGATACACTTTGTGACTTACGGGAGCAAATATGGGTAAATACATTGTTGTTTTTCTTATTTTGACAGCAATACTTAGTTCTAAGATAGAACTCGTAGCTATTGACTTCCAGATAGAGAAGGTCAATGATTTTTCAATTACATCGTCTCGTAGTTCTGGACTTTTCTGGAAACATAGTATAATTGCAGATTATCCCTATCTGTATGCACTTTCTGATTATGGCCTGGAAGTATATTCAATAGAAAATGACGGTTCATTATCCCTAATTACCAGAAAACCTGTTGTGAACAGTAATACGATGATAAAGATAGATGGTTTTATATATATTGGTACGAGAAAAAACCATTATAATCCCTTTAATGCGATGATTGTTAAAATTGATGTAACGAATCCTCTTTATCCCAGTACCGTCCAAATAAAAGAACTTACTGATGATGTGAGCAGTGTTGATACTATTTTCTACGACAACGATCATCTCTTGATTAATACCTGGACATACCCTCTATCTTATTCTTATCCGATACTAAACCTCGATTTAGAAATCGCTGAGGAGTACATTGCTTTTAATGGTCTTCTGAGGGCACAAATAAACGATTCCCTTGTCTTAGTTGAATATGATGCCTTCAGTTACTTAGTGTATGATTTGAGTGATATAGCTAATGTAACCGTTGTAGGCTCTGGTGATACTTCTCAGGCACATACAGTATATCAGGAATTTTATTATGACATCTACCAGGATACTGTTCTAGTTATCGGAGGGCAAAGAGAGATGTCTTTCTGGGACATATCAGATCCATCAGATTGGCAATTGCTTCACAACATAACCTATATTCAAGATCCTTCATTAGTTAATTATGGTTGGGCGTTTCATATTAAAGGGAACTATCTGTTTTATCTGCATGATTACAATCTGATAGTGATAGATCTAGAAGACTTTACTTATCATCAGATTCTGGAGTTAGAACCATATCCATATGCTCATGGTGTGGATGCAGCTTACTGGGGTAATTATATATACGTAACTACCCCAGAATCAGGTATACAGAGATTCTCTTGCTATGATGGAGTATTCTCAAGGGTGGAGATCATCGGAGAGTATTTTTCCAACCAGAGGGTAAGTATGAATGATAACTATATTATTTCCGGAAGCAACTATAACAAACACGGCACGATAATTTTTGATATATCCGATCCATTTCAGATAGAAGAGATCAACCGTATCAAAGAGAACATTCCCCATATGTTCCATATGGCACAAGACGACCTTTTGATAGTAAGGGAGTATACGACTCTCTTTGAGTATGCTTCTGTTATTGAAATCATCGATATTTCAGATCCGATAAATCCAAATATGAGAAACACTTTAGATCTAAGCAGCTGGCCACAACAGTATTTCTGGCCGATGTTTGACTCAGAAGATCCAGGCTATCTGTATGGTCTATTGTGTAATCAAATGAAGTTGGTTAAGTTTGACATCAATGAACCTGGTGAAGGAGTATTAGTTTTTGAGTATGACCTGCCACAAACAAGCGATTTTGCTTATCAGATTCGTGCAGGAATAATGTATTTTCTCATTCGTCATGGTAACACGAACTGGTATAATGTCCGTATTTATTCAGGTCTATTAAATAACGAACCTCAGTTTAACGGAACAATCAATTATGTTGGGAATTATCACCTGACCCCTAAT
>Ga0334892_1001026_pt1 | contig 26575 bp, 13 predicted proteins | sample GraSluR3_MG_4_FD_207213 | JGI IMG/M metagenome (GOLD analysis project Ga0334892, IMG submission 207213) | Sludge microbial communities from methane-producing bioreactor in Wageningen University, Netherlands - Granular Sludge_15_04-R3 | ecosystem: Engineered > Bioreactor > Anaerobic >...
ATCTATGCCGGCAATATGGCAGTTGAGCAATCCAACAGTACAAGAAAGAACTACTACTGGGAGATCTATTCGATAATGGGAGACCCCTCTCTAACCCCCTATATGCGGGAACCTCTGGAGAATGTGGCTTCGTATCCCCAGCAGATCTTCCTGGGACAGAGCCAGATACAGATCACAGCCCAGCCGTATTCTTATGTTGGACTCTCGATGGATGGAGAGATCTACGGAGTGGCTCTCATAGATGAGACCGGGATAGCGACAATGGAGATTACTCCGTTTACGACACCTGGTATAGCGAATATTGTCATCACTATGCAGAATCATGAACCAATTATCGAAGAGATCCAGATCATACCCAACGAGGGACCTTATGTGATCATGGCGGATTATGAGATTGATATTGAAGGGAGCACGAGTAATGTACCCCAATATGGCGATCTGGCTAATCTTCATATAACATTGGAGAATGTCGGAATTGAAGAGGCAATAAATGTTTCAGCTCAATTGTCAACAGAAGATACATATATAACAATTGTTGACGATTTTGAACAGGTTGGTAATATTCCTCCCGAATCATCTCAAACTATTATGGATGCCTTTCAATTGATGATTGCTGATGATATCCCCGATCAGTATCAGGTTTTCTTCACTCTAACAGCTAGTGGAGATGGTGATGAGGAGTGGGAGACCCTCTTTAATTTTATTATCTCTGCACCCTCTATGGAGATCGAATATCCAATGGTAGACGATTCTTTACCTGGAGGTGATGATAATGGCGTAATGGATCCAGGAGAAACTGTCATCCTGTCATTTCCAATAACAAACAACGGTCACGCTGAGTCACCGGAGACTATAATAAGATTTACTAATAGCTCACCCTTCCTGACACTGGTTAGTGACGAGTATATTTTTGCAGGTTCTATTGAAGAGGGAGAAACGATAATGGCTGATTATACGGTAGAAGTTGATCCCGATGTTCCGGAGGGTAGTAACGTCACTGTTGGTATAAACGTATTTGCTGATTCTTATTCTGTACAGGAATCAATCACGCTACCTGTAGGACTGATCATTGAAGATTTTGAAAGTAGCAACTTTGAATCTTTCCCCTGGACTTTTACAGGAAATGCAGACTGGGTTATTGATAGTTCACAGAGTTACAGTGGAGACTACTCTGCCCGCTCAGGCTCGATAACACATAATCAATCAAGTTCTATGGTTGTTACAATGGATATTCCGGTCTCTGGAGAGATTAGTTTCTTTCTGAAAGTATCTTCCGAAGCGAATTATGATTATCTCCGCTTCTTCATCAATAATCAATTACAGGGTGAATGGGCCGGAGAAGTCAACTGGACAGAGGTTTCTTATCCGGTTCAACCGGGAAATAATACATTCCGCTGGACATATATCAAAGATTATTCTGTTTCTAGCGGTTCAGATTGTGCCTGGATTGATTATATTGTATTTCCCGCATCGGGTATAACTACTTCTGGCCCGATATTCAGTGTTTATCCGGAAGAGATAGATTTTGGCGAAGTACCACTCGGTCATTTCGTTACAGACGAATTTGTTATCACGAATTTCGGCGACGAAGACCTTGATGGTGTTATTTCAACATATGAAGGTTTTACTCTCCTTGACGCAGTTTTAAGAAGTAATCATGATGATTCTGATGTCGAGAGTCAAACATTATCGGTAAGAAAGGCTGAAACCGCTAACACAAGGACTAATTCTATTACTATGAGAGAGATAGATGGCAGGGAAAACTATACCTATTCAATACCACCAGAAAGTAATCAAACTTTTACATTGCAATTCCAACCCGAGGTTGCCCAGGACTATAGTGGTCAGATTATGATCACAAGTAACGATCCCAACAATGAAACAGCTTATATCGATATAACTGCCTCCGCTCAAATATGCATGTTTCCCCCAACAAGCTTAGAGGCTTCGGTAGAAGGCAATAATGTCTATCTTGTCTGGGAAGAACCCGATATGGAGGGAATTCGTTACAACACTGGAATAACAACTAAAGGAGAACTTGCAGAATTACGAGATGCAGGGACTAGAGAACTGTCAGGTTACAACGTCTATCGTGATGATGTAATGATCAATACTGATCTAGTGCTGGAAACGAATTATGAAGATGTAGTTACAGAGATTGGATTCTATCAATACTATGTCACTGCAGTATATGATGTAGGAGAATCTGAACCCTCTAATATTGTAGAGGTGGAAGTTACTCTTTCAACAGACGATTTAACTGTTCCGGTTGTCAACGAGTTACGACAGAATTATCCTAACCCCTTCAATCCCGAAACTACGATCGTATTCTCACTGGAATCTCAACAGAGAGTTAAGATTAATGTTTACAATATAGCAGGGCAGCTAGTCAAGACACTCGTCGACGACATGTTTGATGCAGGAGAGCATCGAATTGTCTGGGATAGTCTCAGTAATAACAACAGAGCACTGCCGAGCGGAATTTATCTTTACAGAATGACTACAAATAAATACAATGAAACACGTAAGATGATTTTACTGAAATAGTATATGGGAATCAGTAGTTTAACATATAATAAGGAATCAATCTGGAGGAATCAATGAAGAGAATAATTATAAGCCTGATAATTCTAATGATGGCTTCTTTTTTGCTCGCTGAAACAGTAGTTGTTTCTCAGCAGCATGAGAATAGTGTATCACTCCTGTATAGCAACGATAGCAGTACCGGTATTGAGCATATTATCGGGAGTTTCGAAAGAGACCCCGTTGAGATCAACGGAAATACATACTATCATATATCTATAGGGAGTGAACCGACTGTCCTGGAGAGGGGACACCCGGCACTGCCTTATGTAACTCGTAGCATAATCATTCCGGACAACGCTCTGACTGATGTTAGGGTAATCAGCAATGATTATACTGAATATGTGATGGATATTGCTCCATCAAAAGGGGCTCTCACTCGGGATCAGCTACCTAGTGAAATACCCTATAGCTTTGCAGAGGTCTACCGGGAGAATGCATTTTATCCCGAAAATCTGGCAGAATTGGGTGAACCTTATATTTTAAGAGACTTTCGTGGTCAGGTTGTAAGAATCAATCCCTTCCAATATAACCCGGCAACTGGAGTTGTAAGAGTACATACTAACATCACAATCGAAGTAAATTCGATCGGTGTTGATGACCGTAATGTTAAACAGAGAACCGTTGATGGTTATGCTCGAGAATTTGAGAGTATATATCAGAATCGTTTTATGAATTTTCATACTACTCGATACACTCCCATCGATGAACGGGGAAGATTAATAGTAATTGCTTATGATGCATTTGTAGATGCTACTATGCCATATGTAGAATGGAAAAGACAGAAAGGTATCCCTACCGAGATATATCCTGTAACGGAGATCGGGAATAATTCAACAGCAATTATGAATTTTATTCAGGCAGAATATGATCTGGATGATGGATTGATGTTTGTCCAATTAGTAGGAGATGCTGCTCAGGTAGCAACATATACCTACGGAGGACGGGGATCTGATCCATCCTACACACTCCTGGAAGGGAATGACCCATATCCCGATATGTTTATCGGTAGATTTTCTGCGGAATCTGTTGCTCAGGTAGAAACACAAGTAGAAAGAACTGTTCACTATGAAAGAGATATTAATACTGATGATACCTGGTTGAACAGTGCAATTGGAGTAGCCTCTGATGAAGGTGCTGGAATAGGGCATGGTGGTCTTTCAGACATTCAACATTTGAATCTAATCAGAGATAATTTGCTGGACTATACATATATCCATGTTGATCAGATTTATGCTCCATCCGCTTCTGCCGCTCAGGTAACAACTGCTCTCAATGCTGGGCGGAGTTTCGGTAATTATACCGGCCATGGTAACAATACCTCCTGGGGTACAACCGGGTTTTCCAATACTCATGTTAATGCTCTCACAAATGATTACAAACTCCCATTCTATGTGTCTGTTGCCTGTCTGAATGGTAACTTCACAGGAACAACCTGTTTCGCTGAAGCCTGGTTACGGGCAACTAACAATGTTACAGGAGCACCAACTGGTGCCGTTGTTTTCTATGCATCAACCAGAAGCCAGCTTTGGCAGCCACCGATGTCTGCTCAGCAGGAGATTACGCAGTTGCTGGTTAATGATCAGAAGAATACAATTGGTGGATTATTCTTTAATGGTTCTTGTCAGATGATCGATGATTATCCCACTACGAATCAGGGACCTGATGAATTCAGATACTGGCATATATTTGGTGATGCTTCCCTGCAGGTCAGGACAGATATTCCGCAGGAGATAACAGCAAATCATTTGAACGAGACATTTATTGGCCTTGATTATTTTGAGGTTCAGACCGATACTCCCGATCTTCTCGTATCAGTTACTCATGAGGGAGATATAATTGCATCCGATTATACTGGTGCAGATGGAAACGTAACATTGAACTTTGATGAACCACCTCTGGAACCAATGGATCTGACTCTGACAATTACCGGATATAACAAACTTACCTATGTTGCTCCAATTACAGTTATTCCGAGTGAAGGCCCTTATGTTGTGATTCAGGAAGTGAATATTGAAGGTTCTGATGATAACACAGCCAGTTATGGTGATGACGTGTCACTCAATGTGCGATTGGGAAATGTCGGTATTGAGACAGCCTACATGGTTGAAGCAACTCTGATGACAGAAGATCCTTATGTGACTATTGAGGACAACTTTGAAGATTTCGGACATATTGTTCCAGAAGGAAATGTTCTGAAACTGAACGCTTTCAGTCTTACAATAGCTGACTTTGTCCCTGATCAACACAGAGCTAACTTCACCCTGGAGATTATCGATAATAATGATAATACCTGGATCGGTAGTTTCAATTTCCTGATCAATGCTCCGATTTACGAATCGGGTATGTATACTCTCGATGATTCTGAATTTGGAGATGATAATGGCTATCTCGATCCAGGAGAAACCGTAGAGTTAACAATTCCGGTATCTAATCTGGGTAATGCTATCAGTCCCGAGACTACTGTGATTCTCGTCAGTGGTGGTCCCGATATAATAATTACCGGTGATTATATCATAGAAATCGATCCCATAGAACCTGATGAAACTATTCCTTTAACATTCACTTTAGTTGCCTCTCCAGAAATCGAAATAGGCTCAGTCTATACTTTTGGATTATTAGTTGCAGGCGGTGAATATGAGTATCAGACGAACTATATCTTGAACGTTGGGCCGGTCATTGAAGATTTCGAAACGGGTGACTTTTCAGCTCATAACTGGACATTTAGTGGTACCCAACCCTGGATGATAGATACCAATGAGGTTCACGAGGGAGTTTATTCTGCAAGGTCAGGAACAATTACTCACAGTCAAACATCTACAATGAGTCTGACAATCGACGTGGCTGTAGATGGAGAGATCAGTTTCTACCGCAAAGTATCTTCGGAGAATAATTATGATTTCTTGAAGTTCTTTATCAATGGTAGTATGGTCGGTCAGTGGTCCGGTGAAGTCTCCTGGTCACAGGTCTCTTACCCGGTTCAGGCAGGTTCTAATACCTTTACGTGGACCTATGAAAAGGATTACATTGTCAGTGCAGGTTCAGACTGTGCCTGGATTGATTTTATTGAATTCCCATCGGCCGGTGAAGCTCTGGAAGGACCCATATTCCTGGTCAATCCTGTCCATATTGACTTTGATGTTGTTCTCGTTGATGATGTGGCCGTTAAAGATTTCTGGATCAGAAACTTCGGTAGTGAAGAGATGACCGGTACTATTGAAACTTATGAAGGTTTCGAAATAGCAGAGGTCATTCCTGAAACACTTAGTGGTCCCGGCAGAACGGAATCTGGCAGAACACTCTACCCCTATACTATACCACCCGAGGGTAATATTCAGTTCAATCTGATATTCATGCCAACAGAAGCTATGGATTACAGTGGTGAACTACTTATAACAAGTAATGCGTTGAATAACTCCGAAGCTGAGATCAATATAGACGCTACCGGTTTCATACTTATACCTGTTGAAGATCTGACACTTGACCTTGCCGATGACCATGTTATACTCAGCTGGGCTGATCCTGAGTTCACCAGAAATACGAGAGGCTTATACCACACTAAGATTGATGGTAGCACTCGTATCAACCGTGATGTAGAGATACTTGGCTATAACATCTACAGAGATGAAGAGATGATCAATGAAGAACCGGTTACAGATAATTTCTACCTGGATTATGATATAGAAGCCGAAGAAACTTACACCTACTATGTGACAGTAATCTATAATCTCGGTGAATCAGAGCCTTCTAACGAAGTAGAGGTATTTATTACTTCTGTTAATGATGGGCTAATTGATGTTCCCAACAGAACTGAACTGTATGGTAATTATCCTAATCCGTTCAACCCATCGACAAAGATTACCTTCGCAATCAAAGAGAGAGATAAAGTGCAGATAGAAGTTTACAACGTGCTTGGCCAGAAGGTTAAGACACTAGTGAATGATGAAAAAGAACCTGGCTTGCATTCAGTTGTCTGGTATGGTAAGGACGATTCCGGTAGGAACGTTGCCAGTGGTATCTACTTCTACCGTATGAGTACAAGCGATTATCATCGCACAGATAAAATGATATTCCTGAAGTAAGATTGTCAGGGAAAACAAATGATTAAGGGGGACTCGACGAGTCCCCCTTTTTTATCTTTATTTTAGCTTTGCGAGTGAAGAATACTATTCATGGTTACACAAGGGACAGAGAGACTTTCATTTACTGATAAGAGAATCAAGATGCCACGGGTTGCGTTACTGAACTGATTATAATCTCATCATAATAATCCTGCTAACCTGACAGGGATCAGTAAGTCTGTCTGCTATCATGGATGATATGTAAGCCGGGTGGATGATTACCCAGCTCTTGCTTACCCACTTTCTGTCAGATCGGTATATGTAATGACACGCTGGTTCTTGTTATACCAAGCGTATTTGATCTCTCCTGTATAAATTGTATGATCCCCACTATTCAACTGAGAGATAACTTCACATTCAAAATTGGCGGCTGCATTTCTGATGACTGGTAATTTGACCAGCTTACCCGGGAAATAGTCAAATCTACATTCCGAGAATTTATCTATCTCACGACCCGATAGAGAACCACAGATCTTCACAGCTTCCAGCATTGCGGGTGAAGGGAAACAGAGGTTAAAATAGCGATACGATTCCAGACATTCATGTGAATAACGACTATGCCCGATCGAGATAGCAAACATTGAGGGCTCTATAGAGGTTCGCATATACCATTCGAGAGTGATTGCATTCAGCTTACCATTACGATCCTTTACTATTGCCATAGCAATTTTAGCCGGATCTCTTATATGCTGAATAACCCTGGAGATTTCCTCTTTTGTCATAATAAAAAAAGTAACATAAAATATGAAGATTTAATTCATCTGCATCATTGCCATGAAAACACCCCAGAAGAGGATGGCAAGAATAGCGTATACAATTATGATAATAAGGGTCCATAGGAGTGTGGCTTTTGCCCAGTTAGCTTTGCTGAGATTGGTACTACCAGAAAAGGCCCAGACAAAGAGCATGATGATATTAACTAAAGGTATCGCCATGAGCAAGAGGGTAATCATCCACTCTCCGACTGATACGGGTCTGTGTTGATAATTTACTCCCACCTCTCGATATACTGGTTGTCCCTGCTGATTCTCATTCATACTACTACCTCCATTGGTATTGTTAATCGTTCAGATTTCATAAAAACAGAGTCTCAATAGAACTATCTGTATGCTAAACGATTATTGACTATAAATCTCTTCTATTGTCATATATGTCAAGAGAAACATACTCTTTCAAGGATTCATTAAATCAAATATGTCTAGCCAGGTTAGGACTTGCTCATTTGAAGATATAGCTCTGATTGAAATTATAGGTTATTTTAGCCAGATGATTCTGTTATGGGGAGTGAAATAATAGTTTGTGTTGACAAATTAGCTCTGTGTCAGTTTATTAAAAGATATTGTTAATTGCAATACTATACTGTTGAAGAAGGAGACTGCAGTAGATGAAGAAGAGTAAGAAGAAGCTCAGGCAGGAGATGGTCTGTAGCAAATGTTACAAGGAGTTACAATCTGATGATTTATTCTGTCATGAATGTGGAGAGCCAACAAAGGTATTGAAAAAGGACCTCTCAGCCAGTCGGAATTGGCGAGAGACCTGGGCAGATTTTAAAGATCGGAAAGGAGAGAACTATCCCTTTGCCATCTTTTTTGTATTTGTTATCCTGGTTCCACTCTTTTTGATAATCATTTTTCTGCGCGAATCGTATCTGATAACCAATCTGGCGCTACTATTATTCCTTCCTCTGGCCTTCGTACCTTTTGCTGTTCCGATTATGGGGGAGAGGATGCCGATCACAATCGGAAAATACCTGCGTAATCTAAAACATTACCCCAAATTATTCTTGTTTGTCTTGGTTAATATAGTATATTTTTTCCTTCTTAAGGTCATTACTTCAAGCGTCGATCCAATATTGAATCTTGTAAGACTGATTATGGTTCTTTACTGGATAGCAGTCATTGTGCCATATCCTCATCTTTTGCTCAGGAAAAAGGTTAATCCACTCAAGGGGCTGTTGATAGTATATCGTGGTGGTAAAGAGACTCGCTGGCAGCAATTTTTTATTTGCGTATACCTTGTTGTAGTCAACATAATTGGTCTGGCAATTTTAGGAATAGGTCTTCTGGTTACTGTTCCCTACACTATTGCTGTTCTAGAAAGATATTATCTTCAGATGGAGAGATTGGGGCTACTTGACCCGGGTAAGGGCCAAAAAGCTTGAAATTGTGATGTGTTTCAGTGCGTGATTAAAAGACATGTATGTGATACAGAGATCAGAAGAACTCCAGAAGATTGTTAATATTCTTAGAATCTTATTCTATCTATCGATTTTTATATTTCCATATAGTATTCTAAGTGCAGGGATAGAGATGGCAGAACCGGTTTATGATTATAGTGATTTTCTTATTAATGATATAGAATACGATTTCCTGACTCTTCAAGATGACCCGGCTACTCCCGGGTATTTTAGATTTTCCTGGCAACAGGGTTACTATCCCGATTACTATCACTATAGCCGTATAAACATTCAAGATTCGATTTTTACTATCTCAGGCAGGGCTACATATAAAGAAAAGATTTTGCAGGGTGGCATTTCACTCGATATCAAAGATGAGCATTCTCTAGCTTTTGAACACTACAACTGGGAACACAAACTGGGTTCGGGATTAACTGATCTATCTCTGAATAACAGGATTGATTTGATTCGGAATAGTAGTAATCTGTTATCATTGGACAGCGGTGTAAGGTATGTGCTCACTAATAATGAAGAGAATTCCGAGAAAGATTTTCTCCGCGATTACTCGCTCTCTGGCAGATTATCATACTACAACCCGAACCGGGCTTTTTCTGGAATATACAATCTTCCTTATCAACATAATTGGGAGAGATGGCAGTTGGGACTGTTGTATTACAGAATATGGGATATTCAGCCCCACCGAGGGCAGGATATGTTGATGCTGGGAGGGGGATTTACCTATAGCGATTCTGACTCCCAGTCTCTCTTTCCTTTTTTTGTTATCAAGTATCAGCTTGCCAACAGGTTCATTGTCAGAATGAAACTTCAGGAGGTTTTTTCGGAATACCCATTAACAGATTATTTTATCGGTAACCGGCTTTTATGGAGAAGCACACTTCCAGAGGATGAAACTTTCTTTACTCCTGTACTCACAAAAAAAATCAATCTTGGTTCAGAATTCGTTACCGGTCCTCTTGTGCATTCATTTGACTTTGATTATCTGATAGGGGACAAGAATTTTAGCTACCAATGGACCTATTATGATGAGGAAGAGTTCCTTTATATAATACAACCCCTCAATAAGAAAAGAGAGGAATATCGAGTATCTTACGCTTTGACAGTCAATGATACGGGAATCGATTTTACCTATCAGCCCGGCGATAGAATTTCTTTCGAACCCCAAATAACAGCTCGTTTTACACAGAGTATAAACTGGAATATCTTCAACGAATTCCTGTTGTCAGTTACCTATATTCAAGATGAAAAATTACCGGTTAGTAGCATACATGACACGATAGAGCTGGAAGAGGCGAGATATTTTACATCACGATTACGTTATAGATATACGAAATTCAAGAAATTGACTCTCGAGAGTGGTATATCATACTCAGATATAGATCTCAGAGGATCATATTTGAGAGCCAAACCCGAGATGTATATCAAATTATATTACGGAAAGGTAAACAATGAAAGTACATATAGATAAGATAGAGAACTACGATTCAGAGAAGTTAGAAGAATATTTTTCCGACCTCTTTGAGCGTGAGCAGTTAGGGGATAAGCTACGTGGTAAGAAGTATGTTTTACTCAAACCGAACCTTTTAGGTGGACATCAACCGGAGAAGGGGGTGACGACTCACCCGGTAGTGATGAGGAGCTTGATCAGAGTCTTAAGATCAAAAGGCATAAAGGATATTCGTATTGGTGACAGCCCCGGTGGAACAGCTCGTATTGAAACCGTGTATAAAATAACCGGAATGAAAGAGATTGCTGCAACGGAGGGTGTTGAACTTTTAAATTTCGGGAAATCCGGGGTAAAAAGTATAATGAGAGATGGTTTCGATCTACTGATAGATTCACAGGTATTGCAGGCACCAGCGATTATCAATCTGGCTAAATACAAGACACATAGCCTGACTATGTTCACTGGCGCGGTCAAGAATCTATTCGGAACAATTCCCGGATTGAAAAAATCGGATTATCACAGGCTCTATCCCGATCCTGAACGATTCGCCGCTATGCTTGTTGCATTATATCAGCAACTAAGCCCGCAGATTCTCTTGAATGTAATTGATGGTATATGGGGTATGGAAGGTGAAGGACCATCTTCAGGAAAACCCCGACAGTTTGGACTTATGTTTGCCTCAGAATCTGCTTCTGCAATAGATTTCGTTGCTGCCGGTATGATGGGTTTCAACAGTGAGGATATTCCCACTGTCAGATACAGTATGGAGAAAGATAATCTGCTCAGCGATGATATCGAAATCGAACAGCAGTGGGATAACTTTGTCTTTCCCAGGGTAAAACGTGGAAGAGGTAGCCTCTACAGTTCATTCATCAACAAGGTTCCAAAGTTCGTCCAGAGATTGTTTTACCGACTTTACGACTATCATCCCGCCTTCAATAACAAATGTCGGTTATGTAGAATTTGCGTCGAGAGTTGTCCCGTTCAAGTAATAACTATAAAAGAGGGGGCACCTACACCCGAGATAGATTATTCCGGTTGTATCAAATGCATGTGTTGTCATGAATTCTGTCCCTACGGTGCTGTTTATATCAAAAAAACGCTCTTGGCTAAAATCCTGTTGCGTTAACGGGAGAAATATGAGTAAGTATATGACATTTCAGAATAGTGGGCTAACAGAAGCCGAATGGGATGATTTTGTTGTTAAGAGTGATAATGGTACTCTATTTCATAAGAGAACGTTTATTAGTTATCATATGGAGAAGAGTTTTACCGATGCTTCATTGGTTTTTCTGAAAAAAGAACGAATTCTGGCACTATTCCCGGCAACAGTAATCCAACGTGACAATAAGAGGATTTTTTCTTCTCATGCAGGAGCTTCCTGGGGAGGCCTTGTTTATCATAAACCGTTATCTTTCCGAGATACGAAGCGCATCATTAAAGCGATACTTACTGAGGCTAAAAAGCTGGAATGCCAGAGGATTGAAATAACGCTACAACCAAGAATCTATCAATCAATCCCTACCGAGTACTTTTCATTCATACTCCTGCAACAGGGATTCAGCTATCAGAGAAGAGAACTCAACAGTGTCATACGCCTTGATTTGATAGACGATCTGCTCTGGTCGATCAGCAAATCAGCCAGAGAAGAGGTTGCGAAGTCAGAACGTCGTGGCATAGAAATACAAAAGCATTCTAATCACTGGGAAGCTTTTTATTCAATGTTAAGCGAGTTTTTACAGAAAAAAAAGAGAAGACCGACACATTCTTACGAGGAATTGATGTTACTGAGAGAAAGATTTGCAGATAATATCGAACTATGGACTGCACATAAAGATGGCCTGCTTGTCGGTGGCAGGTGCAACTGGCAGGTAAAACCGGGTATCTGGCTCTTCTTCTACTGTGCTTATCTACCAGAAGAGAGATCTAGTGGTATTTTGACCAGACTCTACTATGAATGTATCAAAGATTACCATCAAGCTGGAGCCAGATACATTGATCTCGGGACTAGTAGTATCAATATGAACCCCAATGAAGGATTACTCGCCAATAAAGAACATTTTCTTGCCTACGGAATATTCCGCGATACACTAACTTATGATCTCTGATTTCCATAAAGGTGTGTTTTAGATATGATAAAAGCGAACCCACTTAAAATACTTCGTGTTGCCCTCGATAATGTGGCCGGATTCCCCTATGATTTCTACAGGATGCATAACGAGTGTGGAGATAGAGCTCGGTTGATAACTCTGCATCGTAATCTCTTTAACTATCCCGATGATATTTGCCTTGATCTTCCATTACCGCGAGGGAGCCTGGCAAAAAAATGGAGAAGAAAGAAGGAAGAGGATCTGTACAAAACCAATCCGCAGAAGAGCCACTATTTTGAGCCGAAGAACTTTGCCGAAAAACTCTACTTTGTAATGGAATACCTGACCCGTAAAGGTAAGGTTAACAGAGCAATAAGAGATAATAACCTCGATGATTACGATATCATCTTTTATGATTCTGGACTCGATTTTTACCGAAATTCAGTTCAGGCAAAAAAATGGAAAGCTGCTGGCAAGAAGATAATACTATGCTATTATGGAAGTGATCTCAGGCTTAGGGGGATTATCAGAGAAATGGAAGAACTGGCTGATATCAGTATTACTGCTGAGTATGATCATCTTGCCCTCAAACCAGATCTGGAGTTTATCTTCTATCCCTATGATACCAGCGAGTTACCGGAACGAAAGGAAAAGAGTGATGATGTCTGTCGGATAGTCCACTCACCTACAAACAGAAGATATAGAGGGACAGAAACCATCATCGAAGTGATCGAGGAGTTGAAAAAGGTGAGAGACTTCGAATTCTACTTGCTGGAAAATATGCCACGTAGTGAGGTTCTGGAGATCAAAAGTTATTGTGATATCGGTATCGAATGTACCGGGGAGTATCTGGGAATAAGCGGTTACGGGAAATCAGGTCTGGAGATGCTTGCCTTTGGGTCTCCAGTCATCACCTCTATGACTGATGAATACAGTAGGTGGCTACCGGAAAACCCCTTTGTTGTTGCTAATACCAGAGACGAATTGTATGATAATCTTCTGGAACTTATTGACAACCCTGATCTTGTGCAGGAAAAGGGGCAGGCCAGTAAACTATGGGTCGAAAAATATCACGGCTTCGCTAATGTTAACAGGATGCTTTATGACCTTTTTGAAAAATACGGGATTATTGGTCAAGCTAACCAGTTTCAGGGGGGCAGGTAGCAGAATCAGTTGCCTGCGTGGTAATGAGAAGCCTGTATAAAGCAACCTTCTTCTATTTTATGGGAAACATACTGACTCGGTTCAGTGGGTTTATCCTAATCCCTCTCTATACCAACATTCTCTCTACCACGGAATATGGTGATTATGGGCTCCTTATGGCTGTCTATGCCATTCTGAACGTTCTCTATCAGGCAGGTCTGTTTCAGGGGTTTATCAAGTTCTTTTACGATAAAGGGGTCGACTCAAAAAGAATAGTCTCGACAACTCTTAACACGATTATCCTCTTTGGATTCGTTGTGGCACTTCTTCTCTCCCTCTTTTACCGGCCTTTAGCCGTTCTGTCCGGGATAAGTCTCAATCTCTCTACACTGCTACTGATAATCTTCTGGTTGATACTATTTGATACGATAGCTTACTTCGGCCTTCATTTTCTTAAAACGAAAAAGATGGCCAAACATGCTGTCTCCTATTCTCTGATTACAGCAATTGCCAATCTGATATTAAACGTTCTCTTCCTTGTCGTTTTTAAACTGAATATTCTGGGAATATTACTCGCTCAGGGGTTATCCAATATCCTGCTTCTATCTCTCACCTTCAGACATTTCAAAAAATATTATCTCTTTCTGATTGATTGGATATTACTGCGTAAACTTTTCTGGTTTTCTCTACCCCTCGTTATAGCTGGTTTCTTTGGTATTATGATGAGTGTTGCTGACAGGTTTATCATCGATTATTTCATGGATAGGAGCGAGGTCGGGCTCTATAGCCTTGCTTACAAGCTGGGCTTGTTAATGAATGTATTCGTTATTGCCTTCCGTACTGCTTATCTGCCTCATTTTCTCAGTATTGGCAGACCCGAACCTGAAGCAATTAAAGAGAAAGAGACTCTTGTCTCAGAATTGAGGTTAACTCTCAACAAACTGGTAGGTCTGATATCGATCCTTTTTCTCGCCGTAGTGCTCTTATTACAGTATCTTTTCAAAATTGAGATTGCCGGCTACTATCTAATCAATCCTGATTATATCAGTGCAGTTTATGTTGTGCCATTCATTCTTCTGGCTTATGCATTCAATGGGCTGGCAGCTTTTTTCTCGCTGGCACCATACTTGTCCGGAAAGAGTTTTCATTTCGTTATAACTGATATTATAGGCTTTGCTGTTAATATAACCCTTAATTTCATACTTATACCTCGCTACGGAATCATGGGGGCTGCTCTGGCTACACTGGTCGGATACTACTCGGCGTCCCTGTATATGTACTTTGTCTTCACAGCTGAGATTAAGAAGAACATCGTCGGAAAAGAGGTTATCGCTACCATTACAGGGTGTCTGATATCACTCTATGCCGCAAGCGTGAGTACTTTTTTGCCAGTAAGGCTGCTATTGATTCTGCTCTTTACGCTCTTCTGTCTCAGAATAAATAAAATCCCGGTTAAGAATTTTTTCCGTTTGACAGTAAAAGAACAGGATCATACTTGATTAACAAAGAAAGAGTTTTTTACGGGAGAGAATGACTTGTTGAGTATTCCCCCAAAAGATAGAGAATAGACAGGAAGGTATATGATAAAGAACAAGAAGATCTACATTACCGGTGGTGCCGGGTTTATAGCTAACACAATTATCAAAAAATTGATCGATAATAATAAGATCATAGCTTACGATAACTTCTTTCGTGATACGATCAGTAGTACTGAACTGGCCAGCCATCCCAATCTGCAAATAATTCGAGGAGATGTTCTCGATTACCCTAAACTGGTGGAGACCATGCAGGGAGCCGATATTGTCGTTCATTGTGCTGCTATTGCGGGTATCGACACAGTTATAAAAAAACCGACCGAGACAATGCGGGTTAATCTTATAGGTACAGCAAATGTTCTGGAAGCAGCCAGAGAGAATAGAGTGTCTGACCGGTTTCTTGACTTTTCTACCTCAGAGGTTTTCGGCAGTAAATCATTCAAATCGTCTGAGGATGACGATATGATTACCGGCTCTGCAGGAGAGGCCAGATGGAGCTATTGTGTCAGTAAACTGGCAGCAGAACATCTCACGGTTGCCTATCACAAGGAATATAATATACCTTCAGTTATTGTCAGACCTTTCAATGTTTACGGGCCAGGCCAAACAGGAGATAGCGCTATACTGAGATTCATCAGCCGCGCATTGAAAAACGAAGATATCACTATTTTCGGTGATGGTACACAGATCCGAGCCTGGTGCTATATTGACGACTTCGTTGAAGGGATTATGAAGTGCCTGGAAATACCAGATGCTATAGGGCATTCGTTTAACATCGGTAATGAGAGAACCGTATTGACTATCTATGGTCTTGCACAAACTGTCTGCAGGGTGCTTGATTCCGAATCGAAAATTACTTTCAAGCCAGCCCTTTCTGCTGATATCGAACTTCGAGTTCCGGCGGTGCAGAAGGCAAAAGATCTACTTGATTTTCAGGCTGTTGTTGAACTGGAAGATGGCATATTGAGGACTGCCGAATGGTTGAAGACAAGATTAGACTGACCAGGCCTTTTCTACCTCAATCGGCCATGAATGAACTTCTGGAAGTTCTTGAAGGTGGCTACTGGACTCAGGGTGTAAAGGTTGCAGAGTTCGAAAGGCTTCTGGCTGACTATCTGGGGATTGATCATGTGATTGTCGTTTCTTCAGGAACGGCTGCTCTTCATCTTGCAATTTCCATACTCAATCTGAAAAGTGAAGATGAGGTTATCATCCCAGCTTACTCATTTGCCGCTACCGCTAATATCGTCAAAATTTGCGGAGCCAGACCGGTTTTTGTCGATGTTAACAATAATGACTGGTGCTTGGATACAAGCCTGTTGGAAGAAGCGATTAACTCCAGAACAAAAGTTATTATGCCAGTTCAGGAATTTGGCAGCATGACCGATATGGATTCATTATCTGCACTTTCGGAGAAGTATAATCTCCACATCGTTGAGGATGCTGCCTGTGCTCTCGGTAGTGAGTATAAGGGAAAGAAAGCCGGTACCATAGGTGAACTGGGTTGTTTCAGTTTCCATCCCCGGAAGATTATCACAACAGGAGAAGGGGGAGCAGTAGTTACCAATAACGAAGAGCTGGCAGATAGACTCAGAATGTTGAGGAATCAAGGTTGTATTGCTGGAACAGGTATTGCCCGGAAACTGGAAAGTAGATCCCATGGGGGAAGTATCGAACAATATATTCTTTCAGGATACAATTACCGAATGACTGATATACAGGCTGTTCTTGGTATCGAACAGCTCAAGACGATAGAGGAAACGATTAAACTTCGTCAGAAACAGGCAGCATTTTATGATGAGCGGTTTTCGAAAGAAACTCAGCTCCAGATTCCAAAGAGAGATAGTAATACAAGACATACATATCAGTCATATCATCTTTTGTTAAAACAGGGAACGAGAGATGCTCTAAGAGATTTCCTTCGTTCAAAAAAAATCGAGAGCAATATAGGGGCTCAATACCTTCCTGGTTTAAACTGTATCAAGGAAGATATCGACCAATCAAAAACCTATCCTGTTTCACTCAATGCTTATCAAAATGGTATTGTCCTCCCAATAGGAAGACACATAAATTTTGAGCAACTGGAGATGATAAGCAAAACAGTTATCGAGTTTGTTAATGGGCAGATCTGAAATCCAGAGAATCGAACAGATAATATCCGAAACGATAAAGCTCTTCGATCTTGATCTACATGGCGTAACAGTTTTGACAGAAGCTGCCAGTGGAAATTTCTACATTACACCGATAATTGCTGCCCTTGCTGGAGCAAAGGTATTTGCTCTCGCGAAAGATAATCAATATGGGGCAAAGGGAATGATCGGACGATATGTGGCTGCTCAAGCTGAGAGATTCTCGATGAAAGATAGAATAGAGATACTATATCTACTTACCGATCAGATAATCCGGGAGAGCAATATTGTTACCAATCTTGGTGTCCTCAGACCAATAAAATCCACCTTTATCAGGGCTATGAACGATACAGCGATAATCACTTCCATGTGTGAAGACTGGGAAGTAAGAGAAGAGGATATCGACAGAGAAGAATGCCGGAAAAGAGGTATAATACTCGGAGCAGTTAATGAAGAGTCTGAGATAAGAAATATCTTTCGCTATGTGGGATATCTGGCATTAAAACTGATTATGGAAACCGGGCTGGAAATTATTAACAACAGATATCTAATAATAAGTTCAGATAAGTTCGGAAGGACAATCAATTCAGTTCTGAAATTAAACGGCGCAGAGACAAAAATGCTTAACACAGAACTTCTGCAGAGAGAAGATCTCACTCACCAGGGTCTTGACGGAGATTTTGATGCTGTAATCATTGCAGATTATTCCTTTACAAGGCCAATTGTATCGTCAAGTGGATTGATCACCGTTGCTAAGATCAAAGAGTTTTTTCCACTAGCGAAAATCATTCATTTAGCAGGTGCTGTTGATTCCAGTTATTTACATGGGCATGGAATCACCTGTTATCCACCCGGGCAGGGATTAAGTCGAAGAATGTCCGTGACTCTGGACTATCTTGGCATACGGTCTCTCATAGAACTGCATACAGCCGGGCTGAAGGTAGGGGAGATCCTCTATAAAGAGAGAAGGTCCGGGTTAAAATCCGAAGAGATTCAACAGAAATTGGCCAGGCACCCACTCTGTCAGTTGCTTGACTGAAAGAAAGAGTTTGATTACCATCATTTCTCATATAAGATGTATAAGAAGATTGCTCTTAAAGTTTACCTTAACCCTTGGGAGCCCTACGAGTCGGACCGGTCCGACTCGTATTCTCCCCAATGGTTACTGACTATGAAAAAAAAAGAGTCCCCTGTAATAGGGGACTCACAAAATCATCTGGTTAACGTCTTACTCTGACTGGTAATTCAGTTACTACAGGGGTCCGTTCTGCCTTTATCCGGTAAAAACACCTCTCATCGGTTATCGATTCACTATATTCTGGAGAGATGTCGTCAGGGCGAATGATCTTGTTTTCCGGTCCCGGTGTGAAATAGGGGTCGGTACTGCGATAGATGTTGAATGTTGTGACCCATATTGGATAGGTCCAGGAGAGATGTATTGTCCCTGTAGATTGGATGCACTCTATACAGAGATCATCTATAGTTGGTAATCCGAGCCAGGTAATAGGAACAGGGCCGAATATGTTATTGGTTTCATCCGTTTCAACAACCGCCATGTCAGTATCGATCTGCAACCAGGAATTCCAGTCACCCGAATTGTAGTTTTCTACTATGAAATCAAACGATACCTCCTCTCCGGGAGGGAGAGAACTTATGCTGGTATATTGATCTCCTGCAGTCATAGTAGCTGGGGGTGAGTCGAGATTGTAGTACAGATCGAGATAGACACTGGCCGGGATATCAACAAATCCGGTATTGAGGATAGTAACGGTAAGAGTTGACGAATCTCCAGCGTATAATGATATCTCTGACCAGACTGCATCGGTTATCAGCAGATCGATATCGCTGGATGAAGTCCAGAATATACGATCATAAGGATCATTCTCGTAAGAGGCACCTTGAAATTCACCGGTTGCATCGTGAAAATAAACCAATCCCTGATTTACTGTCTTTTTGACATTGCTCGCACCGGACCAGGTATTGGACGGGAAGTAGGCACTATCAATTGTAAGTTCCTGGTCATTGTTGATCGTAAGAAGAGTTCCTCCGGATATACCATTTCTAAAGATACAATTATAAAATGGATAATCCGGATCTACGAGCGATCCGTTCATAATATTCAAACCATCAGGTCTCATTTGTTCGAATATGGCATATTCAGCAGCAATTGTACCACCAGATTGAACATTGAAGAAATAATGACCGGTGTTACCATTTATTGCTGACATATTCCCGGAGGTACCGATGATTTCCATTCTACCGGTGTTATTGATATTCATAAAATTATCATTACCGACAGATAGAGTTGAACCGGATACTATTTGCAGAGTTGAATTACTGTTCACATTGATACTACCCAAACAGATCAGATCATGTCCATTGGAGTTAAATGTACCGTGATCGACATCAATATTGCCTGACACGATGAGGTTATGGTTAAGGAACACACTGTTTGATCTATTGTTAAGCGTGATATTATCCAGATTCGTTAACTCTGTGTCCCTTTCCCTTGATAGGTCGATTGTCGGAGCCATTTCTGTCTCTTCACCTACTCTCAGCTCTGTCTTGTATATAGTTAGATTATAGAGACTGTTAGGAGGAGCAAACTGGATTGCAGTGTCATTGGAGCCTGTCATAACGAAAGTACCCCCGGCAGGGTTAAAATCAGACCGACTACAGCTCAGATTACCGGTAGTCTGAATTATCCCCCCTGTTATGTTGTAAGTGAAACCATACGAAGGAGAATTATATAAATGGATGCCTTGATCTTTGAAATCCAGAATTCCTGAGCCACTCATTGTCAATGAAGCATTACTTGCATAAGGCCAATATGAGATAGTTGTACCACCATAGATATTGATTTCTCCTCCGGTTATTGTTATTGCACCATTCAGATCAACAAATCCGTCAGGATTGGTGAGATTAATCGTACCCCCTGTCTGACACAGATAGGAACCAAATATCCCATTGTTTATCAGATCAAGTGCTGTAAAAGTACCGCTTAATACCTCAATCCCACCGGAGAGCCATTCGAAATGATCAGCTGATAGGGTCGTCCCGGAATTATTGATTCGAAGCACATTACCTGGTTTATTCAATACTAACGTATTGAAATCTTCACTATGGACGCAGTACTGTAATCCGGAGCCTGCGAAAATTACTTCTCCATCCCGTTCTATGAAACGTGATGGGCCAGCTTCATTTATCCAGTTTCCTTCAATTGTGATTGAATAGTTCGATTCTGATACATCAAAAATTCCAGACTGGATTTTCAAGTAGCCCTTAACAAGCAGGTCGTTATTGAGGATGACACCAAGGGGATAGTCCATATTCAGAATGAGATTTCGGAACCAGTTACCAGCAGAAACATTAAGAGAATAGTTGCCTCCGGAATAATTTTGATTTATTTGCACTGTGCCACCTGCAGGTTGAAAAGTTCCTGGTTCAGTTGCATGGATGCCTGTACAGATGATTTCTCCTCCGGAGATGTTGTTAACAGCGTCTGGCATGACAATGAGAGAATTATATTCAGCGTGGAATGTTCCACCAATCATTGTTAAAGTTCCATACATAAATAGATTTCGAGGTATAGATGAATCATGATAGATAAAGTTTCCTGTTTCAATGGAAAGATGACTGGTAGAATAAAGAGTTGGTTTCCCCTGTAATTCTGCAGTACTGCCATGAATATCGAGTTTTCCGGATAAACTGACATTACCATCAACAAAGAGATTTCTGCTTCCGAGATCAAGTTCATTGCCTGCTGTTACGGTTAAATCTCCCGCAATGTTAAGGTCTTCTGTGCTGGAACCTAACACAGTGTAAGCTACACCTGGACTGGAGCTACCAACGATGAGATTCCCAAACTGAGTGCCAGTACTGGCCAGATATATTGATCTGGCATAAACAGAAGTCAGATAGGTAGAAACTTCTGCAGGTAATACAACAGAAGCTCCAGAGTAAACATACCATCCAGATGAACATTCTATCTCTCCCTCAGTTATCTGGGCAGATCCTCCATCATACCAGATGAAATGATTTCCTGATGCTATTCTACTGGTAGAACTACTCGACATGAGAGTGGCACTTACTGTAACATTGTTACTAACATTCGCTTCATGTCCGTTCAGGTTAAATGTACCATTCTCGATCTCCAGGTTTCCAGTAAGATTCAGGTCAGTTACTAAATTGACAGTATTTGCCCTGGTCTCTTCAATCAGAGTCCCATCTCTGTCCTGGATGAGCCTGGCAGTAGAGTCGAAGCTAAAACGATTTCGCATTGAAGCTTTATCAATGATAAGGTTATTCAGGGTTCCAGCACTCATATGAAGAGTTGCATCGGTAGAAGAATACATAACTAAAGAACCTCCAGATGGTGTAAAATCAGTTCGAGTAGAGCTGAAGTTTTTTGCCATTCTGATAGTTCCACCAGTAATATTCTCCGTAAATGAACCGGGTCCTGAATAGATCAGTAAACTACTGTCATGAAAATCTATCACTCCGTTAGACATATTTAGGGTTACAGTGTTGATATATGGCCAGTAAGAAGTTCCACCACCTCCATACAGGTTCAACACTCCACCACTGATATTGAGATTACCCCGAAGATCAAAGTACTGAGAAGTATCCTGATAAAGATTCATTGTTCCAGCAGTTAGATTGATAGTTCCCATCAATCCTGAATCATAAAGGTCGAGAGCAGTGAATGTCCCGCCATTGACACTGATTGTACCGGCAGTCCAGTTATAAGAGTTGCAGCTTACAGTGTAAGTGCTGGGGATGATTAATTGTCCGCTGCTGCTTTTATTTAATTCTATGTTGTTAAATGCTTCACCATAAATACTACTGTCGCCTGTCCCTTCAAATATTACTAATCCCTCTCCTTCAACAAATCCGGCATGTCCAACGTAGTTCCACCATCCTCCTTTAAGATTGATTACATCAGGTGCAACAAATACTCCAGTCCTGATCCAGATCCAGCCATTGATAATTAAATCAGATGTTGCTGTAACTGTGTTAGTTCTATAAACCTCTGTTCGCCTTCCATCTCTATCAGTCTCATATATCGTTCTCGAGATATTGTTATCCCGAGTAGCCGATTTATATATCTCCAGATTATGAAAATATGAACCTGCAAGATGGGAGATATTAGCGTCTGTAGAACCTGTGAGAGTTATCGTTCCGCCAGCAGGAGTAAAGTCGGTGCGATTTACGAGAAAATTTCTCGCTACTTTTATTTCGCCACCAGTGATATTTTCAACAAACGAATAACTCCCCGATGTAGTAATATAAACTCCCTGATCATGAAAAACAAGAGTTCCACCACTCATGGTGATAGAGGCATTCCTTGAATACGGCCAGTAGGAGGCAGTTGTGCCGCCGTAAACGTTAAAATCACCACCAAAAATATAGAGATCACCGTTTAGATCTATCCAACCACCGGGATTATGTAGGTTGATTGTCCCACCGGGATTGATATACCAGGCTCCATTGATACCGTTATCCAGCAGTTGGTTGGCCGTAAAGGTACCGGTCAATACATCAACTGCTCCAGAAGTCCAATCATAGGAAGCACAGGTGATTATCGCTGAGTTATTGTTGATCCTCAATGCACCACCCGATTTGTTGACTTCTATGATGTTGAAGTTTTCTGTATAATTACAGTATTGATGATCTGGTCCATCGAAAATTACTCTGGAAGTGCTCTCGGCAAATGCACCAGGACCTGTCGGGTTTTCCCAATTTCCAGCAATCCTAACAGTATAGGATCCCGGGTTAAAAATGCCGCTTTCGATTAATAGATCTCCCTTAATAGTCAGATTGTTGGATAAACTTAGCGTTCCGGTCTGACTTGCTGTAAGATTGTTTATATAATCTGTAGGATTAGCTAATGATACAGTCTGATTGGAACCATCTAAGACAAGGGTACCATAATGCCATTTGAACGCATCTGTTGTGGTGTTAAAATTAGTAATATTACCCCTGATTATCGTGTTGCCAGTATACCAGTTATAGCATGATTTGCCGGCATAGTTCCATAAACTGCCGTTGATGATGATATCGTGTGTCGAACTGCTATGAATAACTAAGCCATTAGGATTGGGAACATTGGCTCGCACATTGTAAAGCTGGGTATTGGAACTATAGTTATACAAGTATGTGGTATTCGGTCCGTTGAAATCAATGTATCCCATTGCTAATTGAACGTTCGACCCACTCTTGAATGTCATATGGCTACCACTATAGATCTCGGCACTTGATGCTGTTATGTTTGCTGTAGAACCACTTTCCCAGCTAGTTTGTCCTGAAACGACAAGATCGCCGCTGTTGTTGTTCATGTTCAACAAACCATGGATTATGATATTATTGCTGACTATGAGATTATAGCCTCCGATTGTCAGAGATGCGCCATAGTTTATGGTTATATTCTTACAATATCCGTTCGCACTGGAAGTGACAGGATAGTTTGAACAACCAGAAGGGATTAATATATCAGAAGTGTTATTGGGAACAGATCCTACATTCCAGTTAGATGAAACTGACCAGACAGTAGAAGTGTTGCCAGTCCAGATGAATCCCTGATATATAGTTCCGAGATATGTTACCTTGTTGAAAGCCGTTACCGTAATTGTATATTCAACAGGAGAGGAAGGAGTTCCTGCCAGGTTGATAGTTACATTACCCGATGAATTTGTGTATCCCCGGCCATGAATAACATCATTACGTGTTATGGCTACCAGTGCTCCCGGAACACCGGTTGTAACATAGACTGAACTAGTACCGATTGGGATATGGTTTGGGTGTGTTACCGTCATGATACCCGGATATTTTGAGCGAACTACAAGTGTGGCATCACCAAACAGGTTCCAGGTTTTGAAGGTCGAGACAGCTCCAGTACCATAGACATCGAGCATCTTGCATGAACCATTAAAATAGAGGCCGCCGGTCGTTGTTTTGGATTCTGCAACAAGTAAATCGGTCACTTCATCCTGTGCTCGCATTGGTGGATTCCAGGGTTGACCGATAGAACTACCATAAAAAGCTATCGCACCCCCATTGCTCTTTCGTAACCATGCTTCTGCAAAACAGGTAGAACTTGTGAAGTTACCATTGTAACAAGCAACACTCATAACGAAGGGAGTCATCGGAAAATTCGTCAGGGCATTGACATTGGTATTGGAAAATCCTGTTGTTGTCCAACTGGTGGTAGACCCATGTCCTGCATAGTTAACAAAACCACGGCCGTTGTTGATTGCTGTTGACACCTGAGCGGCTGTAGCTCCCGGATCATAAATTTGATCAACTGTTGTGTAACCATAAGCAATAAGGTCATCACGAATGTAATTCATATGCTCCCAGTCGTACTCACCATTATCACCCGGGCCTTCTGCTGAGGCGACACCTGTGGCTCTTCTCGGCCAGGTCGCAGTCGAACCCAGTATCTTTTCATAAGTAATTACCTTGTTAACCTGAGATGTAACATCGGTTGCATCGTATGCAGAAAAACGGCCGATAAAAATGTCGGGATAGTTATCACTTCCTGCAACCAGAGAGAATCTCGGATCGGCTCCTCCGCTACTTTCGAAGAGGGTCGGGATATGATTATGATCACCAACGAGCTGGACAAACGTCAGATTTGGATTTGTGTTGTAATAACTCTGGATGTAAGTCTGTAATTGTGCTGCTGTGGTTCCAACTGTGCTAAACGGAAGGAGTATGGTTGGGATCCCTTTCTGCCTCTTCCAGCTAAAATATGGGGTGATGGCATCTAGAAAAGCATCATGGTAGATGATTAACAGAGTGCCGAAGGAATCGCTTATTGGTGTATAACGATTGTCGTCCCAGTTAAGAAAGTGGTTCTCATAAATCGGTTGAAATGCCCTGGAAATTTCCGTTCTGGGTGTTTGTAAAATGTTCTGTGTATCAACTCCGTCTGAATAAACCCGTACCTTAAAGGCAGTGTAGATTCTCAATATCTCTCTCTCAGGATTATATTGAAATGGTATAGACTGAATAGTTATACCACGAAACTCTCTTAAGATGTAAGGCTCAGAGAGGGAGACAAAGTCTTCAGGATAAAAACGGTCTTCCTGATAGATACTATTAAAAATATATGGAATATCAGCAGGATCGACCTCGCGTAACAGCATTCCCTTTGAGGGAGCTATGGGGATCTCAATCTCTTGATACTCTAGATCAAAAATCTCGAGTTTCACGAGTGCGTTGTCTCCAATTATAATACTCCGATTGTAGTTCGGAAGCTGAGGATATCCCTCTTCGAGAGTTATTCCCTCTTTCTCTAAATAAATATGGTACCAAGTTTTTCCTGCAATCTCTACTGCCGATCTGTTAAACTGATGAAATCGATACTGCAACAATGTCTCATCATTCTCTGATCTTAAAACTTCGACAGAATTGCTCCCTTCAGAAATCTTTATCGTCTCTCCAGACAATAAAGTAGTAAATAAAAATACAAGCGCCAGGATTATGATAAAACGATTCATACAAAACTCCTTGATAAAAACAATGGTGGATCATGAATTATATCAGTATTATTGAAGATCCAATGGTTTGTGAAGAATACCTTAACGAAGAAGCAAAGATACCTGATAAAGAAACTCTGTTGACTTGCTCTTTATAAGCGTCTAATATGATAGTACTAAAGCTTAAAATACTGACTATGACAGACAAAAAGCATTAGCGTTGACATGAACCTCTGAAATTCATTATAAATATGCTTCATTCAACATCCCCTCAAAAATATCAGTAACCGTTAACCCCGTTGAACACCTATTCTATATAAAAAGAACTTCTTATAACTTACCTACATAGAAGGAGTTAAGTTTCTGTCAAGAATAAATTTCGTTCATCGTTTCGATTGATTGTTTGATGAACCAATGTGAATTACAAAGAGAATAGCATCCTTTATGAACCAATTTCTCTGATTGGTAAAAATCTGTAGCTGTAGATTTATTTAGGAAGAGTTGTTTAGCGATAGAATAAGAAATATATGCTACCATAAATCATAAATTCAATCTACTCACATACAGCAGGATGCTTCTAATCGGTAAGCGAGTGATTGCCTTTGTAACAGCCTGGAGATGGCTTTTGCTGAATGAAAATATTTCTTGCTTCGCAAGCGAAATCGATTATATTTTCTATCAAAGAGGGAATAATTTCAAAAAACTATTGACAATAAAACCGAGCTAAAAAATATAGCAGAACCTGTGGTTTTCAGGTAGATCTTTTAGAGGCACATATTCGTGGAGAGTGAGCAAGGAGAATATTTTTAAAAGATATAATGGAGAGTTTGATCCTGGCTCAGGACGAACG
>Ga0334892_1001031_pt1 | contig 26461 bp, 20 predicted proteins | sample GraSluR3_MG_4_FD_207213 | JGI IMG/M metagenome (GOLD analysis project Ga0334892, IMG submission 207213) | Sludge microbial communities from methane-producing bioreactor in Wageningen University, Netherlands - Granular Sludge_15_04-R3 | ecosystem: Engineered > Bioreactor > Anaerobic >...
GAATCAATGTTCATGCCGTTCCAATGCAAATGGTTAACCGTATTTTGTATTACAACACATTCACGACCGATGTGTATGATAAGCCGATTCAGATCTGGATGGGGACAACCGAAGAGAATGATCTTGTTGCTGGCTGGATTCCCTCAACAGAGCTTATGCTTGTCTATGATGGCTTGCTAGACTTCCCATCAGGAGAAAACAAGATAATTATTGAGTTGGAGGAAGAATATCCCTACGATGGAACAGATAATCTGGTCCTAATGGTGAAACGCCCATTAGATAATCAGTATTACTCCTCTTCCGATCGCTTTTTTTACACCAGTACCCCTGATTTCCCAAATCGTACGAGGTATTTATATTCCGATACAGAAAATTTTAATCCTGCTAATCCACCAAGTGGAACTCTCTCAGATTCAACACCCAATACCGGTATACAGGTAATTACCGTAGATATGGGTTCTCTAGCTGGTTATGTTTATGATGAAGAAGATCAACCAGTTGCTGAAGCTGTTGTATCAGTAGAGGGGAATAATCTCACAGCAATTACTAACTCTGAGGGGTTCTTTGTTTTTCCGAGTATGTTCGAAGGGACACATACGGTGATCGCATCCAAGTTTGGATATTATAGTACAGTCATTGAAGATGTTGTCGTTCAAGAGTATGAGACAACACATATCAGTATGAATATTTCAAGCTTACCGGTAGTGAATGTAACAGGAAGGATAGTTAGCAGTTGTCAACCTGACATAGGACTTGAGGGTGCTTACCTCTTCCTTGAAGGGTATAGTCATTATGAAACAATAAGTAATAATGACGGTACATTTGTTTTATCGAATGTTTTTGCCGACAGAAATTATAATTTAGTAGTTCAGAGTGATGATCACCCCTATTTCGTGGACCAGGTTTATGTATTGACATCTGATCTTAATTTAGGAGACATCATAGTAAGGGAGTTTTCCTATCCCCCATCTGAAGTTGAAGCAGAATTACTCGAGACTGAAAACGAAGTATACTTAGAATGGATATCACCATTGGAATACGACATTTTACACTTAAGATATGACGATGGAGAAATTTATACGGCAATAGATGTACCTGAAAGCAGTGCTGATACAGTAGTTGGAACGGTTTTTAATACTACAATAAACTTAACTTCTGTTTCGTGGTATCTTACCGGAGATATTGCTTACGATACAGTTAGTCTTTATATATATAGTCTGAATGATGAAGGGTTACCAGATAGTGAAAACCTTCTATACTACGAATCTAATGTACTAAATATACATCAACACTGGACAAACTATGAACTACCTGAAGTTATAACAAATAGTAATGGATTTTTTGTCGGATTGAGTGCTGATGGTCCCCTTGGTTTAGCTGGAGATGACGGTACTGGCAGCCCTTATCCATTTCAACCTGAAACCTATTATTATACATTAGATACTTCATCAGGTACATGGGCGACTCTTGAATCAATAGGGTTGGTGCATAATATCTTTTTACAAGTTAGAGGATATAGCTATTATACTGAAAGGTTCAGTCCAATATCCAGTAACAAGGTCAAGAACATACCAACAAGTGCCTCATTCAATCAAAGATCAGATCGAGATCTTCTTACTGTAGAGAGTGATAATACTTTATCTTTTACCTTCTCGGAGAAAAATAATAGAGATGTTATTGGTTATGTCATTTACCGATTAGCTTCAGGAGACGACGAAGAAACAGATCAATGGACTGAACTTGCTACGATATTTGGTAACGATACATCGTATATAGATAACAATCTGGAAGCACTATTCAACGGTGAATATCGCTATGCGGTACGTTCTGTATACTCAAGCAATGTTTTATCTACTCCCTCTATATCCAACATAATCACATATGAAGAGATTATACCAAGTATAGCTAACCTTCAAGCTGAAGTTATTGAACAAAATGTTGAACTCAGCTGGGAGTATGCCGATTCTACCCGATACAGACCTGATGATGATTCTGATAAAGGTTCCGATAACAGAACAGATAAATCAGGAAGAGAATTAATAGGATTCAAGATAACTCGTAATGGAACAATAATAGTCGAAGATTTACTGGAACTACATTATCTGGATGAAGGGTTGCCGACAGGCGATTATGAATATACTGTCATTGGGTTGTACACGAACGGAAGCACTAATATGCTCGCTATAGAAGTAGATATCCCACTGCAGACAGATCTACCTGAATCTTATATTACTAATTTAAAAGGTAATTACCCCAATCCATTTAATCCCGAGACGAAGATTATTTACTCAATTAGTTCTAAAGAAAGAGTCATAATAGACATCTTTAATATTCGTGGACAACATATAAGAACGGTGACAGAGGAGATTCAGAACCCGGGAGAGTATACGGTTAACTGGGATGGAAAAGATAAAAACGGAATAATTGTAAGTAGTGGAATTTTCTTCTATCGTATGAAAGCTGGATATTATACATCAACAAGAAAGATGATTCTTATGAAGTAACAATGGTTGTAACAATTTGTCTTCTCAGTGTTGTTATTGAAACTCCAATCGGAAAGGACCAGTTAAGCAGAGATTTGATAATTTAATGAGAAAATAACAGTAGCTATATGCTGTTAGATTAAGCAATAATTCTTGACATCAAGCCCCCTGTTATTTTCGCTGAAAATTGATCGCCGAGTAAACTGATCTAAACCGGCAGGCAAGAGAGTTTACCGATTGGTGTATCCGGAAACAGATACGCCACCCGTGCTTGGAAAGGCGAGAGGATCATACTATCGTATCTCTCTTCCTCTCCAAAATAACTACCTGGAGGGATATTATGCGATTTCCAATCATTGTATTGCTTTTGGCAGCAGGAATCTTCATGTTTTCCTGTTCGAGTGACGGTCCGACATCATCTGGTGATAATGGAGAAGAGGCTCAACCACCTGCTTTTTCCTATGAACCAGATCTGATGATCAACATACCGGACGATTTTCCACCTGAAAACTATTATACCGAAAATATCGAATATCAGGAAGAGGTTGTAACGGCTTATCCGCTGGCACAGTTTATCCCGGATGATTTCACAACAGGAGTAATCCTCGATGATCCTGTTGATATTCGGCCACTTTATGCCTATCATGTCGCAGCTTCTGATTTCGACCCGCGCGATAGATCACATATAGTTTCTGATATACACTGGTCAGATTTCTCTGAAGGTTATTATCTTCCTGATCCGATAGACCGTGTTTATTTTGACGGGTTAACGAGTGCTTATAATGTGAGAGGGCCCGAAGTAATCAACCTCTACCGCAAGGTCGATGTGATTCTGGGTGAGGAATTACCGATAATGTTTGAGACGGAAGCAATGGAGAGAGTATCTCTAATGTATGACAACGAACCAGTAGAAGCAATTCCACTTACAACTTTTATTTCAGAGTATATAACTACTTCACCTGAATCATATACCTACCGCCTGACAGATCTGGAAACTGAGCAGTACGACTTCTTCTGGGAAGAATTAGGAGCAGGATACTATTTACCGGAAGTTGATCTGACCATCTTTTTAACCACCGAGACGGCCAATCTTTCGAACGACCCGGTTATCAGCCAGCTTCGCTCCATAGAGCTTTATGAGAATTAAACAGTTTATCATCCTGATACTGCTTATCTTTAGCTCAATCTCCATCATTGCAGCCGAGCCTGATAGCCTTGAAGTTGTCAGAAAGGTATATGATATGGAAGGCCTGACAATTAGAGCGGAGGCTACTTCCAGCACCCTTGGCTATTCTCTGACTAGAGAGATCAATCCAGAAGACCAGGGGAGTGCTCTCAATGTCTCTGACCTCATTGTCGATGTTCCCGGTATAAGGCTCACGACTAGTGGTAAAGGGGTCAGTGATCTGAGGATGAGAGGATTTTTCGGTAAACAGATCAAGATTCTTATCAACGGAAGACCTCTAAATGCCGGCTATTTCGGTAATGTAGATCTACACAGCCTTCCTGTTGTTGATGTCGAACGTATAAACATCATCAAAGGACCTATCTCGGCCCAGTATGGTGCTAATACTATGGGAGGTGCGATCGACATCGTGACTAAAGAAATCCCATCTGGCTGGCAGAATATAAGCCGCTTCATAATCGATCGCAATTCGACGACCAATTTGAGTTATATCGCTTCCTATGGAGCGAGGAACCATGACTTTCGGATCAATCTGGCCAGAAGTAATTCCCCGGGATATTACCTCTCAGACGATTTCGAGCCGACAACCTTCGAAGATGGTGGCCGGCGCAATAGAAGTGCTTACACCAGATACAGTGGCGGTTTTGGCTGGCAGGGATATCTCGCTTCTATCCACAGCTTTGATTTTCAGGCAAATTATATCTATATGGATAACAAGGAGATACCCTCTCCAGTCTATGAAGCCAATTTCCGGCGATATACTGACTGGCGGAATTACAATCTCTCTCTCCGACACCGGGTCCCGATCACCTACAACCTTGATAGTGACTTCACTCTCTACTACGATCATAATGCCGATACTTACGAAGAATATACCGATTCCGCCTATCAGAATCCGACCCTGACGTCCGAACTGGAGAGCAACCTCTACGGAATGAAATGGGATACGGGCTGGAACTATTCCGACAGGCTTGTTTTCAATCAGGGATATATTTACGAATACAATTCATTTGCACGAGAAGATAATGTAACCTATCAAGACGGATACTCGGGCTCTATAGTTACCCATCAGGTGTATGGGCAACCGGAACTTTACCTCACTGACTCACTTATCCTGACTACTGGTTTCAATCTCTCCTCCTTTCAGGTCAATGACAGGAAACAGAATGTAGATCTCTCGGCAGGTGTTTTCTACAGCTTTGCCAGCAATATCAGAACCTCGCTTACATATTCACGTAACAACCGCTATCCGATTCTGCAGGAACTCTTCAGCAGCAGCAGTGGAAATCCCGACCTTCTTCCCGAAAAAGCAGATAAGTTCGAAGTCACAGCAGGAATACCGCTTAATCTGGGAAACAGGGGTGCTTATCTCCACATTGCCTTGTTTCGGAACGATATCTTCAACCTGATCGAACCGAAATTTAATCCGGAAGATGGGAGTCGACTCTATCATAACGTCGAAAAGGCAGATAACTACGGAACTGATATCGACATAACCCATAACCCCTGGAACTTCTGGCTTACAAATCTCTCCTACTCCCTAATACTCTCCGGCAGGAAGAGTGATTATTCCCTGCTCAGAATGCCACGGCATAGCTTCGTCTTTTCTAATGAAGTCAAATTAACCGATAACTTATCCCTGAATCAGGAATCGGAATTTTACTCTGAAAGAGACGATCTGGACAACACCGATAACCAGCAGATGCTGGATTCCTACAATCTTCATAACATAAGTCTCTCTTACAAATTCAGGGCAGCAATCGTCTCCTGTGGCATCGATAATGTATTTGACACTCTTTACTACGAGAGATTCGGTTTCCCGGGCAGAGGAAGAAATCTCTTCTTCTCTCTCGAGTTGAGGGTATGATATAGCATAATGAAGAATTCCGAGCAACTGAAGAGGTCAATATGAGATATTTTACTGCTTTTCTAATCCTGGCCTGCTGGTCAGCTCTCCATTCACTGACGATAATAGATGACGGAAGGGAGATATCGATATCATTAGAGGAACTGCGGGAATTGGAACAAATAGAGATCATAACTGAACGGGAAGATGAAAGGGGGGTCAGAATAGAAAACTGGCAGGGAGTATTGCTCTCTGAGATCTTTACCCATTACGGCATAGATAACCAGGCTCCCCTGAAATTCAACTCATACGATGGTTATCAGGTAAGAATAAAAGTCGAGGAATATCAAGAATATCCGATTCTGATTGCTTTGCAAAGAGATGGAAAAAACTATGAAGAGGATGACCTGAGACTGGTTATACCAGGGATGCGCGATATGTTCTGGATGCAGGCAGTCAAAATTATTAGAACTGAGAACTATAGAGAATCAACTCCTCCCTACTATATCCTCTTTGCTGAAGATCTGCTCTCCGGGATGGAGGTAGCTTTCGAGCCTGAACCTTTCAGAAATGTTCAGGGATACTACCTGGCAGAGATGCTCAGCCTTGTTTACCCTTTTCAGCAGGATGAATACTTTCTCATAGGGAGAGATGGCGTATCACACCAGCTAGAATTTCAGATGTATCTGAAAAATGCCGTCCTCGTTGCTGCTGATGATGGTGGTTATACCTTACAGGGTGGTGATATTCCCTACGGTATGTGGATCAAGGATATTGCTTATATCCAGTGCTATGATCGAGCAATCATTTTTCGTGAGCAATTCAGAGACCTGGATGAGGTCGGACAGTTACTGGAATGGGAAAATCTTCCAGAACACCTTCATACAGAAGATGGTAGCAGGATAGGAATAGATATTGAGTTTTCAGAACCGGTCTGGAAAGATAGCGGGATATTTAGATGGGTAAGATAATTATCATTCTTTTTCTCCTGAGTCTGGTGGCCTGCAGTCCTCAGGGTTACCGGTTCTCCGGGAATATTGATTCTGAGTTCTATTCGGAGCAGACGGGTAACCTGAAGGAAATACTGGCCCTTCATGAGCTCAATGCCGAATATGCACTCCTCATCGCCTCAGATGGTATTGCAGTCCTGATCTCTGAACCATCTTTTCCCCGGATAGAGATCTATTTAGATGCCAAAAAAATCTCTACCCGATCAGAGTTTCTTCCTCCCGTCAGTAATCTCAATGATCTAAGCGAGATTGTTATATACAACTGGAAACATCCGGTGGTTGACAGACAGACCCCTTTCTCTCTCCGCCTGCTGGAGTTGCAATTTCTGGGAGAGAGCTCACTAAACGGTCATTTAGTTCGGAAATATCAGCTTTCTGAATGACAAGGAAGCTCTTTTGTATCCGAAAGAGTCTCTGTCTCTAATCTGCCAACTCCCTTTATCTATATCTGATCGCTCCGGTTGGACAGCTCTTTAGACAGGAATAACAAACAAGACAGGCAGAGTTATCAATTTGTCGTTTATTACTTTCCAGAACATAGATTGCATCTGCCGGACAGATTTTTTCACAAAGTCCGCAGGCAATACACAACTCTTTATTGATCTTAACACCCTTCTTTGCCGGGCGAGAAGTAAGATTGAGTATCGCTCCAAAAGGACAGATCATATTATGCCAGAGAGTTTCTTCGAACAGGAGAGTTACCAGAAAGGCCAGGCCAGTCAGGAAGACCAGTATAGGTATATTCAGCCCCATTTTTCTGGTAAAAACCACAACGACAATAAAGATCCCCAGAAATATATACCGTAATCTCTTATACCTCAAAAATGAGCTAACCTGGACTCTTCTTATCTTCAGCCGGTCATAAAGCCAGTCTATCGAACGGAAAATAGTATTCATCGGGCAAATCCAGCCACAGAAAAACCGTCCGAAGAAGATCGAGATAACAACACCAGCAATGAAGATGAGAAACCAGGTCTGATATCTCCCCTGCAGGAAAAGCAGGCCAAACACTATGATAAACAATATTTCCGAAATAACTCGCAATATTGTCAACAACCTGTAACTACCTTTTTGCATAATACTCCTGTTTAGCAGGCCAGTGGTCACAGGCCTGCTAATCGTATTGTGATTTTTTCCCTCTAAAATATCAGGATACGAAAACCGTCTTCTTCTCCGGTCTCGGTGCTTTTATAACCATAAAAACAAGATCGGAATCACTCTCGTTATACCAGGCGTGCAGGATATCCTTTGGACTCTCTACCAGTGTATCAGCCAATATTGTCTGTTTCTCTTCTCCTATCTGGACTACACCCTCTCCCTGCAAAACATAAAAGGCTACATCAACAGGTGTTATATGCTTCTTCAATGACTGACCGGGCTTCAGTGTAATCACGGTTACCATTGCATCTTTCGTATTGTAAATATTCCTGGCATCAACATTATGCGCTGTCTCCATAACTGGAACGTCACTTAATTTACGGGTTATAATCATTTTATCCTCCATTATTAGTTATATTCTTACTCCGTTTAAAAATACCATCTGAGAGAAACATAAGCCAGTGAATTCTTATCATACCGCCCAAAATTTCTCTCTTCATCGCCAAAGAACAACTCTATCCCTGTCTTGATCTCTACCCCGTCTTCAATTGAATAGGTCAGTGATGGCCGGAGTAGCATATCTGCTGGATCAATACCTACATATCCGAACAGCTCCAGGGTCAGTGTATCGGCAAAATATGAGTCCCTCAGACGGAATGTGGCTGTATGCTCATACTCACTGGTGAGCAGGCTGTCTTCATAGTCGTTGATATACTGCAGGATATACTGTGCTGACATATCGATTCCCAAAAGGCTCCAGTCAAGCCCTGTAAGTGAATGGAGTTGATGATGGTCAGATGTACCGAACATCCCGGGTGAAGGCATTGTCGTGAAAGCCCTGTTCAGATAGACTGCCTGCTCTGATCTAAGTATAATAGATGAGAGGGTCGTGCTGAAACTCCCCCCGACTACCGTAAACCGCTCATGAAAAGGGTCGGGAGAGTTAACAGTGCCCTCGAGGACTGGAAGGTCATCCCAGGCATATCCGGCCATTATCTCAGCCGTTATTGTCCGGCTGAAATACTTGATTTTGCCGAATACTTCACTGTTACTCAGTTTCTTTTCCGGGAGTTCTGAGTCTGCAATACTTGCCATTGATTCTCGATACCAGATGGATTCCGGACCCGGCTGAGAAGTCGGCACAAAGATCGGAAGCCATACTACTTCATAAGTCAGTGGACCTCGATAGTAATTTGCCCGTATTGCCGGTACACCGATCCGGATCTCTCTGAAATCGGCCAGTATGAAAGACCTCAGGTCCTGCGGGCTGACGATATCGGTAATGAATACCCCTTCAGCTTCTCCCCAGACAACAGCCTGTTTTCCTATCCGGAAGTCGAAATTTCTGAACAGGATATCTATATACGCTTCTCTTACACCCCAATCGATATCACCCTCACCCATGATATAGGCATAGGGATTGATATTGATGCGGGTACTGTTTCCCCAACCCTGCAATTCCAGATCGAGTGTCTGTTCTGTCAGGGGGATATCCCCTTCCGATATCCGGCCGCCGGCATAGCTCCGCAGCATTCCGCTAAACCTGATATCTTTGGCTATGAGCGTTGTCTGGACTACTAAAACCAATACGGCTATAAGCATTAGCCTTGCATATATTTTCATCTTGGCATTGGACATATCATTCTCCTGTTTTTTCTGTTGTTATTCCTCTGTTTCCCTGTATCAGAGCCGCGGGCCCTGCATCATCTGTCTCTCGGAAAACTGATTGTCTCTCAATCCTATGTTGAATCTGACATTTTCCATCCTTATACGTGTACTGTGGTTTCTGCCCAGGTCCCGTATTATCATATCAGTTATGACCCAATAGTTGTCGATCTTTTCGTAATCATCTATCTGAAGAATCTTATAGACTTGACCATTCTCGTCATAATACTCCCGTTTGAGACCGATCCATTTATCCTTGATTATCCAGCTGACTGTCTTGCTGAATGTATCACCGCTGCCAACAGGAACACTCTCGACAATGTAACACGGTTCACCATTGTATTCCTCTTCTCCGATTATCTTATGCTTATCCTCATCAGGGTGACGTTCTCCGAGATCGTCATAGGTGAAATCAGAACCCATAAAAGAGTCGTTCTTACTGTCGGCAGAAATTCTCCTTATCTTGCGTATGGCAGGGAGATAGATCCACTGGTCGTCACTCCTGCCGTCATGATATGACCAATTCATAAAACTGCTATCCCTGACATCTGCCGGATCGAGAAAGAACATCATCTTCTTATCTACATCATCGGTACTCTTGCTGAACTGCTTGATACTCCTTTCCCTTGTTGCCCCGCGAGAATTTGTCAGCACCATTTTCAGATCGGCTGTCATTTCATCTCCGGTTGGACGATAATAGACATTCTCCATAACCTCCCGGCCGGAAGGTGTATCATTGGCCTGACTGAAAAGCAGTCCGGCAAATATCAATCCAATTAACAGCCCCAGGGTGATTCTTCTAAACATATTACTCCTCCTTCGGTTTTATTACTTTTTTATCTTCTGCATCATTCCCGGAAGATGCTTCCGGGCTTCTGTTAACCTTTTTACTTTTGTTAGCTCCCTCTGGTTTTAACATCGCTTTCAAGATTATCACCAGAATCGTGAGAGTGCCAAGAGCACTGACCGCCATATTAAGAGCTATCAGTCCCCCGACCTGGCGGTTTGGCGGGAAGACACTGATCAACAGGACTGCAAAACCACCCATTACCGCCAATGTGTTGTAGATAATCGCCTGGCCAGTATGGGACAGGGTTTCAAAAGTAGCTTCCATACTCGAGAGGCCTCGGTCCAGATTGGTTTTATACCTTTCGATCAGGTGAATAGCATAATCGACTCCGATGCCGATCGCTATGGCAGAAATCAGAGCTGTTGCCGAACTGAGCGGGATACCCAGTAAGCCCATTGTCCCGAAATTCACCACAGCTGTTATCATTATAGGAATCGTTCCCACTATCCCGATCAATATGTTCCTGAAGACGATCGCCAGCAGTATAGCTACTATCAGGAACGAAAGAAGGAGGCTCAATATCTGCCCTTCCAGTAACAGAGTTGCAAAAACCAGCGATTTATAACCACTTCCCGCATAGCTGATATTGATACCCAGTTCCCTGAATGCAGGAATGAAAGATTCGATATCCTCGATCACCTCTTCCATCCTGGCAGAACTGTCACTCTTCATCCTGACGGTGAGATTGGCATTCCTATAGTCATAATCTATTACGCTGTCCAGATTATCCGGATCACCGGACATCTCGTAAAGTAGTAGATACTGCGCAACCATATCTCTCGTTTCGGGTATCCGGTTATAATCCGGATCATCATCGTGCATTACCTGATGCATCCTTTTGAGAAAATCTGCCAGCCCGAAACTGTCCCCCACTATCGAATTCATCTCTACTCTTTCCTGCAGTTGGTCGATGAGTTTAAGTACTTCCGGGTCCTTGAAGGTATCATCCACTTCACCGCTCAGGATGACGTTGAGGATCGTTGTACCGCCAAAGCGTTCGTTCACAAAATCGTCTGTAATTACTACCGGGCTGTCTTTCTGAAAATTGGCGAGAAAACTGGTGTCGATCCATACTCTTGTGGCTCCAAATATAGCGATCCCCACGACTATGATGATGATAATTATTACCAGCCGGGAATGGGCCAGCAGCTTTCTGCCGAACCAATAGCTGACCTTACCGCTTCCCGCTTTATCGTTCTTCCCGGATAAATTATTATCCCCATCCTGACTGGCCTTGACTTTAACAGGCTTACTTGAGACTTTAGGTACTCCAAACAGATAGATCGAAGCAGGAAACAGGATAAGTGCCATGACCATCTCTGTCAGTACCCCAATTGCAGTAAAAAACCCAAAATAGCGAACAGGGAGTACCTGGCTTGTCGTCAATGCCATAAATCCTATAGCCGTGGTCAGGGCAGTCATTGATACCGGGCGGATCATCTCTTTCAGAGTACTGACAGCCAATGATTCTTTACTTATCTCCGGATTCTTCTGCACCAGATGCTTCATACTGTTATGCATATGGATTCCGTAAGCTACACCTATAGCCGTCAACATTACCGGTATCATTGTCGTAACGGTATAAATCGGGATTTTGAAGAGCGCCATCAGGCCAAAAGATACAAGAGTACCCATTAACACAATTGTCAGATTGATCAGGGTGCTTCTGACACTCTTCAACAACAGAAGTAAAATCACCGTGATAAAGATTATTACCAGGGGTGCCATCCGTGTCATATCCTGAGGCCCCAGCTTTGTGAGCTCTCCCTCTACTACCGGCCTGCCGGCTATATATATACTCTCCGGGTTTTCATACTCCCGGACAAATTCCTGCAGTTCAAGATAGAATTCGTCGGTAAAGAGATCTTTCTCTATCTGAGCTACTATGAGAGCGGCCTGGCCTTCATAACTGACTGTGCGGCCATAGATCATTTCATTACTCTCCACAGCGGAGCGCAGCTCTTCCAGCTCCAGATCCGTCAGGGGTAATCTTTCATAAAAAGCTTCTACTGTCAGGCCCCACTCATCTGCAGTTATATTCTCAGCCGTATAGAGCGAGGTTATGTCATCACGCCCTATACCGGGAAACCTTACTGGTAACTCCAGCGAGATATCCTTTAGCTTTTGCAATGTTTCGGAATTATAAATCGTTTCGGGGTGTTCTATCGCCAGGAGAATATTATCACCAATCCCGAACAGCTCTTCCATCTCATCACTGTATATAAAGGCAGGATGGTCTCCGGGCATATATTCATCCAGATCGGTCTCTATGCGTGCATTCTTGCCTATTATGACCATTGATAGGACCACTGAAAGCAGCAATAAAGCTATGACCAGTCTCGGCCGGCCGGCTATCTTGCTTATCAGTTTAATCATCATAACCTCTTATTCGTTATTCTCTTTTTTATCTCAGCGAAAATAGCCTGTTCAGGGTCTGGATCAAACTTCTGGCAGAGACTATGAGTTCAGAACTGCCGGGGTTGACCCTTAAACGGGTTATTGATAGTTTGATGGTTCCCAGGGTTACAAAAGCCAGTTCCCGGGATTCTATGTCGGTACGGCAACTATTTTCTGCCTGTATTCCTTCAAAGAAACGGCTCAGTTTATCTATCTTTTCCCCCGATATCCTCTGCAACTCCTCCAGAAGCCCGGTTTCTAAATGAAATATCTCCTCCGAAAAGACTAACTGGGCAAAAGAAGGACTCTTTTCGAACTCTGAAAAGAGTCCCAGGATGAAGGCTTCTAATCTCTCGGACGGTTCCAATTCTGTGGTAAAGAGTTTATCGAAATGTGGGGTTAATTTATCTTCCAGATTGTGCAGAAGAGCTTGCAGCAGTTCGAATTTACTCGGGAAATGCCGGTAAACAGACCCCTCTTTCAAACCTATTTCTTCGGCTATATTCCTGATAGTAAGTTTACTGAATCCTTCTCTGGCCACCAGATTAGTAGCAGCTTGCAAAAATTCTTCCTGTCTTTTAGTTAACGGGCTCATCACTTGCTCCTTTATGTTAGCTAACGATAACTTACTTTGGTTTCTGGTGAATGCAAATATTATTTCCTGGCTGACTCTATATCCATACTGAAAATTTGTTCTTATGCCTTTATCTAATGGGTTTTGTGGTCTCAAAAAAAAAATTTAGCTCCTTTATTAAAATACCGAGAATCTGTATACTCTTGACAGAACAGAGCCGTAATTTTTTCTCTATAGTACTTATAGAGTTAAGTAGAGTGGAGTTAAGATCATGAAAGAAAGATCTGAGGTTTCACTGGTTTGCCACCGGGCAAAGCACGATCTTGATTACTGGCAGTTAAGGGAGTTTCTGCGGGACCTTTTCCGGATCAACGGAAGGAGGGAAATCTCCTGGCAGGTAGCGAGGTTTGATTATTTTTACTGTCATATCCTGCCCAATTGTGCTGAACAGAAGCTTGATGAAAATGCCTTTTACTGGTCAGAAGAGCAAGGGGATATAAAAGCTTTGCTGGTCAGGGAAGTAAAGATCTGTTACCTGAATACAGATCCTGAATTCCGGCAGGAAGGGTTTCTGAAAGAGATGCTGGCAACAGCCGAGAAGGAGCTTACCTTCAAGAATGATGACGGGAAGAGCAAAGTAGCAGTAGAGGTTTCTGACGACGATTCCCTAATGATATCTTTATTACAGGAACACGGCTTTCAGAAAACAGACTTTTATACTGCCAGCAGAAAGAGGATATTGAACTCCCCTGTACCTGAACCGGTTTTACCGCCGGGATTCAAGATTCGCAACATGCTGGGCAGGGAGGATCATGCAGCCCGTAGTCTGGCCTCCTGGGATGCCTTTCATCATAATGATGATGCTCAGTTTCATGGAGATCTAGACTGGTACGCTGTAGTGGAAAAAATTCCTATGTATCGAGCCCAGTTAGATATTGTGGCTACTACTAACGATAACAGGTTAATCGGTTTCTGCACGGTTTCTTATGACGATGTCAACAGGACGGCCTATTTCGAACCGGTCGGCTTGATCTATGATTATCATCGGAAGGGACTGGGCCGGGCCATGATGCTGGAAGGTCTACGCCGGGCAGAGAACCTCGGTTGTGAGATTGCCTTTGTCAGTAATAATACTGACGATGCCGGGGAACTCTACGAGGCGTGCGGGTTCGAACTGGACAAGTTATCTCACGTATGGGTTAAAGTACTTGATTAAAGCGCGTTTGTCACTCCTGTAGCGTTCGGGATTCTCCTCTTCTTGATTCTCGGATCGAAGACTGTATGTCTGATATGGCTTGATCTATCCCCGATAACGAGACTTATCTACCAGGGCAGTTCCAGTGCTGGTTCCATCTCAATAATATATATGAACTTCAGGGTCAGGATTTTTCTTCTCTGTTTTGATAAATGTATTATCTTTCAGATCCTGAAAAGCTCTTATTATCTCTTCTCTGCTGTTCATAACGATTGGTCCCCGCCAGGATATGGGCTCGTTTAGCGGTTTGCCGGAGACAAAGAGCATCCGGAAACCTGCTTTTCCCGCTTTGACGATAATACTTTCACCATCTTCAAAGAGAGCAACCTGACGATTAACTATTATCTGACTATCAATCTCCGCCTCTCCCCCGAAGGCATAAATAAAACAACTATGCCCTTTCCGGGTCGGCAACTCAATATTTCTGTCTCCCAGAATTCTGACATCCCAGAATTGAGGGTTTATAATTATATCTTTCACTGGCCCTTTCACTCCGTCGTAATCACCACTGATAATCCTGATTAATGTATCATTAGCAGTCTTGACTTCCGGGATCTCTTCTGCTTTGATATCCTGATAGCGGGGATCGATCATTTTATGCGTTGCGGGAAGATTAGCCCAGAGCTGAAAACCGTACATTTTGCCCCCTCTGCCCGGTTTGGGCATCTCCTGATGAATTATCCCCGATCCGGCAGTCATCCATTGTACTTCACCGGGACGAATAGTCCCTCTGTTACCGATACTGTCACCGTGTTCCGCAGAACCTTCCAGCATATAAGTTATCGTCTCTATGCCGCGATGGGGATGCCAGGGGAATCCAGCCAGATAATTCTCGGGCTCATCATTGCGAAAATCATCAAGCATCAAAAAAGGATCGAAAAGAGGGGTCTCGTGATAACCGAAAACCCGGTGCAAATGCACACCAGCTCCTTCAAGAACAGGTTTGGCTGTAAGTATTTTCTTTAACTTTCTCATATTTAATCTCCTTTTTCTACTCCTTTTTTCCTCATAGGACATAGATATAATATAGCACAGTTTACTATCGGAAGAAATCTCTATTATCGGTTGCAACGCACAATCTTTTTTTCTAAGATAGATTATCTGAGATAAAAGACCAGTATCAGACAGGAAGTCCTATCTTGCAAAAATACTCTCCTATCATTAATACATATTTCTATATCAATATGATATATATTATAATGATATAGTGTCTCCTCCTTATTTTCTCTCCCATCTTATCTACCTGGCTAAAGGTTACTTAGCCCTTAAACAGCCTATTTGGAACCATAATTGCATTTAAGTCATTCAAATTAAAAAAATAAATGGAGAGAGCGATGAACGAATTGAGAATCGAGAATCTTGCCTATACCTACCGTAACGGAACTCGTGCTTTGAATGGTATCAACCTGACACTCAGGAACGGAATGTTTGGTTTGTTAGGTCCTAATGGAGCGGGCAAATCGACATTGATGCGTATAATTTCGACCCTTCAGGATGCAGATGAAGGAAGAGTGGTTTTCAATGATCTCGATGTAAAGAATAATAAGCGGGAGATCCGCAAGCAACTCGGTTACCTGCCTCAGGAGTTCGACTTCTATCCCCGCATGACAGCGTGGGAGATGCTCGATCATTTTGCGGTATTAAAAGGGATTACTAATCGCAAAGAGAGAAAGAATGTAATAGCTTACCTGCTGGATAAAACCAATCTTTACGGTGTAAGGCATAAGAGATTGGGGAGTTATTCAGGAGGTATGAAGCAGCGTTTCGGAATAGCGCAGGCTCTTCTGGGAGACCCGAGATTGGTAATAGTAGATGAACCGACAGCGGGGCTCGATCCGGAGGAGAGATATCGCTTCCACAATCTTCTCAGTGAAATAGGCGAGAATATCATCATCATCCTCTCCACTCATATTGTTGATGACGTGAGGGAGTTATGCTCTAACATGGCGATCATAGACCGGGGAAATCTTTTGCTTGTCGATAATCCTCATAGGGCTTTGAGTAAATATGAGGGGAAGATTTACAAGCGGGTAATCGAGAAAGATGAGTTGGAAGATTATCGTTCCAGTTTTGAAGTTGTTTCTTCTCGTCTTTATTTAGGCAAGATGATGATCCATATTTTCAGTGAAGAAGCAATAGACGGTTTTCAACCCATACCGGTAGATCTGGAAGACATCTATTTTCTGACTATTAACAATCATCGAACTGCTGAAGTTGAAGAAGAGGTTGCTTGAGATGTGGCTTGAATTCTTTCTTTTCGAATTACGATTTCGTTTAAAGCAACTTTCGACATACATCTTCGGTGCAGTACTCTTTCTGTTCGGATTTCTGATCGTCAATATCATTGGTGGAGCTTTTTCCAATGTCTCTATCGTGGTTATGAGCGGTGGTGAACGGTTGTTACTCAATTCGGCTGTTTCGAACTCGAATTTTATGGATAAGATCAGTATATTTTTAATCTTCATTATAGCAGCCTTCATAGGTAGTATGCTGAACAGAGATCTTGAGTATAAAGCACATTCGCTATTATTTACCAAACCGATAAGCAAATGGTCATACATCACAGGCCGCTTGACAGCCAATATCCTGCTCATCACCATATTCAACCTCTTTTTGCTGCTCGGTATGCTTATTGCCTGTTTTATGCCCTGGGTAGAGAAGGATTATTTTATGCGACCGGAAATATTGCACTACCTGACCCCACTAACACACCTCATAATCCCCAATACGCTTCTGATCAGCTCCATTCTACTGGGTATCTTTCTTTTAACCAGAAAATCGACTTACCTCTATGTCTCATCATTTTTCATTCTGACAGTCTATCTGATTGGTGGCAGCTATATCAATAATATAGCCAATAGAGTTACTGCATCATTTATCGATCCTTTCGGGCTCAGTGCCCTTATGGAAACAACCCGGCTCTGGTCAATAACCGAGCTGAATTCTAATGTTCTTCCCCTGAGTGGCCTGTTTCTCTGGAACAGGATAGCCTGGTTACTATTCAGTATACTGCTCCTTATCTGTTGTGTCACAAAATTCAACCTCTCTTCGATCTATAACAACGGTTCCAGAACTCTCAGAATCAGAAAGCAGAGCGAAAGCGTAAAGATAACGAGAATAATACCGCAACTCTCGTTCGGATTTGCAGCCCGACTATGCCAGTTTTTCTCCCTGCTCAGATTTAATCTGAAGCTCATCTTCCGCTCCCTGCCGGTCTATATTCTGACCCTCATTGGTATCAGTTTCATGCTTCTGATAGTAATCCAGTACGGAACGGTTTACAATACGGGCAGATTGCCAATCACTTACAATGTAGCTGAAGCTCTTGCATTTTCCATCTCCCTGTTAATCGTAGTTTTTATCACCCTCTATACGGGAGAACTCGTCTGGAACAGTAGAGATCACAACTATCATCATATGCTCGATTCAACTCCCGGCAAGAACTTTACATTTTATCTGTCACAACTATTCAGTCTGCTATCTCTGCTGGTCTTCCTATTTGCGGTTTTTACCATCGTCGGCATATTCTATCAGATGTTCAAGGGATACAATGAGTATGAGTTGACCACCTATCTGAAGATTCTCTTCGGTCTCAATCTTCCCCAGTATATTGTGCTGACTATCCTCTGTTTGTTCATACATAATCTCGTCGGGAACAAGTACACCGGTCATTTCGTTTTCATTGCCTTCTATCTATTGACCCCCTTTCTGCAATATGCCGGATTGCATCATACCCTGCTGCGATTCAATGAGACACCGGTTGTGATCTACTCCGATATGAATGGCCTGGGTAACAATCTTCCGGGATATGTCTGGTTTACCATTTACTGGTCGTTGTTGGCCTTATTGATAGCCTATCTGACTGTTATGCTCCGGAAAAGGGGATATAGCGGGTTCAACTACCGGAAATTCTGGTCGGATATCAGGGTGAAACATAATTATCTCTTCCCCCTTGCTATTCTTCTGCTTTTCCTGGCTACAGGGGGTTACATTTTTTACAACACGAATATCCTGAACAGTTATCTCTCACCGAAAGCAGCAGAGCGGCTGGCGGTAGATTTCGAACTGCGATACAGCAAATATGCCGATTTACCCCAACCGAAGATTACCGATATCAACATCAGGGTCGATATCTATCCGGAGACAAAAGACCTTATCTATGGCGGGGTATATACTCTGGAGAACAAAACCGGGGAACCTGTCTCCAGTATTCACGTTATGCTGCCACAGGGTGTAGAAGTCACCACTCTTGCATTTTCGGACGAACACATTCTTCAGGAGAAAGATACGACTTTCAATTACCATATCTATGAATTAGAAGAGCCTTTGTTCCCGGGAGGAAAGACAGAACTGAAGTTCGAACTCAGTTTGCTGACCAAGGGTTTCAACCTGGATGAAAATCAATACATCAACCGGAACGGAACTTTTATCCATAGCACATATTTCCCCTCCATAGGATACAATGACCGATACGAGATCAACTCACCCCGTACGAGAAGGAGATACAATCTGCCGGAAAAGGAAAGGTTCCGGGAAATCGATGATCCAGCCGGCCTGGCCAGAAATTATGTTTCGCAAGACGCCGATTGGGTTACTTTCGAAGCACTGCTCAGTACTTCTGCCCGACAGACCGCTCTCACTTCCGGTGATCTGATCACCAGCTGGTCTGAAAATGACAGAAACTACTTCCATTACCGGTTAGACGGTAAGATGATCAACTATTATGCTATTCTTTCAGCAGAGTACGAAATTATGAAAGACCGCTGGAACGATATCGATATCGAGATCTATTATGATTCCAAACATCATTACAACATTGCCGATATGATGAGAGGGGCGAAGAATTCCCTCCGGTATCTGGAAAATTCATTCGGCCCCTATCCCCACACTGTGTTACGGATAGCCGAGTTTCCACGCTACGGGTCCTTTGCTCAATCCCTGCCTACTCTGATCCCCTTCTCGGAGGCGATAGGTTTTATCGCCGATATCCGGACAGATAAGGTGAATTATCCCTTCGCGATTACTGCTCACGAGGCTGCTCATCAGTGGTGGGCACATCAGGTGATAGGAGCCAATGTAAAAGGAGCCCTGACCATAGTCGAGGCCCTGGCTCAATACAGTGCCCTGATGATAATGAAGCGGGAATTTTCCTCTGATATCTTTCGCAGCCAGTTACTTTATGACCTGACATCCTACCTCTCGGGCAGGTCTTCCGAAAGCAGAGAAGAAAACCCTGTCTATCTCGATGAAGGCCAACAATATATCCATTACAGCAAGGGGGCTATAGCATTTTACGGCCTGGCCAGTTATATTGGTGAAGAAGAATTGAACAGCTCATTCCGCAGGTTTGTTGCTGATAAGGGATATCAGGAACCACCTTATCCTACGACTCTGGAACTGTTCGATTATATCGATGTACCTGATTCACTACACTACTTCTTCGAAGATACATTCAAGAGGATCACACTCTACGAAAACAAAATACTCGAGGCTTCGTCGCAACAGAATTCCGACGGTAGTTATACACTCACGACTCGTATATCGACCAAAAAGTTCTATTCTGATGGACTGGGCAACCTGGAAAGTGGCGAGCTTTCGGACTGGATAGAAGTAGTGGTATATGATCAGGTTTTTGCCGGTGGCAGGAAGATGAAACGGCCCATCTATCGTGAATACCTTCTGTTCACTGAAGAGGAAACCGACCTGGAACTTACTCTCGATAACGAACCTGTATTTGTCGGTATAGATCCCGAATATAAGCTGATAGATATGATGCCTTACAGAAACATTTACGAGATCAAATAAAAACTACAAAAAGGAGTAGATCAATGAAAAGAATCGTAGCAACCCTGTTATGTTTAACCTCGCTCGGACTGCTCGTTGCCGGAAACAATGATCTCTGGGAAAGAGCAACCGCTATAGCCCGCGAGAACTGGAACCTTGTGCCGGGTAAAACGGTTACCATAACAGAAACTAGAAATCTCAAGGAAGATGAAGAAACTACTAAGACCGAATATGTAATAAGCCACGAACCTTTTGAGAATCTTGTGATGAACGAGCTGATATCTTCTACAGTCGATGGCGTGGAACAGAACAGAGATGAGGCCATGCTGCAGTACGCCGAACCACTGAAAAGGGATAACACTCCCAAACAGGAGGGGATGTTTTTCACCGAACCTGGCCAGGGACTGAGTATAGAGCTAAACGGTACTGAAGAGAATATTAACGGTTTCCATTGTCTAGCATTCGATTTCGCTTATGAAACTAATCATAACAATACCACACAGCTGGGTACTCTCTGGTTGGATAAACAATCTGGTGCCCTGATCAAAAAAGAGTTCCAGGTGGATAAAAATCCAAGATTCGTCACAGATATGGAGATAACTCAATATTACCATTACGATCCAGCTACCGGTGAATGGTATGAAGAGATGGTTGATACAGTCATTAATATCTCCGCAATGGGTAACGAACTCATAAATTACACAAAGGTAATTTATTCCGACTATTGGAGATTCGGAGAATAGCACTTCGAGGGCTCTGTGCCGTGGTTATTATCTCCCCGGCACAGAGCTGTTCATCTCTCCTTTAGAAATATTCGAGCCCCCGCTTAAAACCTCCGCCAGAACTCAAAACAGTTCTTATCTCACGCCCGAAAATTTAGAAAATTATTATAACAATAAGCCCTGTTCAGCATAGATAATCAGCTCGTGCCTCATCAGCGAAAGTCATTGACATTTATCGTTTCCATTGTAACTTATTAATGATTATGATAAGCAGATAAACTGATGATATAGAAACGAATGATCAGTTACATATCCGATTTGATGGAGTCGTAATGGAGAGCAAGAATCAATTTCTGGGCTTATATACCGATCTTTACGAACTGACGATGGCACAGGGCTATTTTTTAACCGGGAAGAGAGAAACAGAAGCAACGTTTGATTATTTCTTCCGGGAAAATCCTTTTGATGGTGGTTATGTGATCTTTGCTGGATTACAGGATTTTCTGGACAGTTTACACAATTTCCGTTTCGATAGTAGTTCCTGCCGCTATCTGGAGAAACTTGGTTTTAAAAAAGACTTCATTGAATATCTTACCAGGTTCACCTTTCGTGGTGAGATCTTCGCTCCGAGAGAAGGAGAGATAGTCTTTCCCTATGAACCACTAATGATAGTCAAGGGTAATATTCTGGAAACACAGATCATCGAGACGCTGCTCCTGAACATCATTAATTTTCAGTCTCTGATAGCCACCAAAGCCACTCGTATCCGCAATGTAGCCGGATCCCGGGCTGTAATGGATTTCGGCCTGAGGCGTGCTCAGAGCTGGGGTGGTCTGCATGCCAGCAGAGCTGCGGTCATTGGTGGTTGTGATTCCACATCTAATGTTTATGCAGCCAGACTCTATGATATTCCACCTGCAGGGACACAGGCACATTCCTGGATTCAGAATTTCGAATCCGAACTGACTGCCTTCAGGCATTATGCCAGGATCTATCCCGATAATTGCATACTGCTTGTTGATACCTATAACACGCTGAATTCTGGTGTGCCGAATGCCATTAAAGTAGCCAGTGAAATGGAGAGTAAAGGTGCCAGGCTGAGAGGTATCCGGCTCGATAGCGGCGACCTTGCCTATCTCAGTAAGCAAGCCAGAGAGATGCTCGATGCAGCGGGACTCACCTATGTCAAAATTTTCGCCTCTAACCAGCTCGATGAGTATGTCATCAGGAGCCTTAACCAGCAGAACGCACCAATAGACGGTTTTGGTGTCGGAACCTCTCTCGTTACCGGAAGAGATGATGCAGCACTCGATGGGGTTTATAAATTGAGTATGAGTGATGGCAAACCAAGGCTGAAGCTCTCGGAAACCATAGCAAAGATCGTTATCCCGGGCGTGAAGTCGGTATACCGTTATTACAACGGGGATGGTTCTTTCTATGCCGATGCGATCTGTCTTGAGGGAGAAAAGCAAATCGATACAATCTATCATCCGCACGAGCAGGAGACCTGGTGCTCTCTAAAAGGTAAGGAATACTCCCCTCTACTGGAGAGGGTTATGATAAAGGGTGAACAGGTTACCAGTAGAATTCCTGTACAGCAGATCGCCGAATACAGTAGGAGGGAGTTCAATATACTCCCGGATGAGTATAAGCGATTCGAGAATCCCCATATCTATAAGGTCGGATTGAGTAGTAAGCTTATTCGTTTGAGAAACAATTTGATTAAAACCACAGAAAAGAGAGTGAAAGGCTAAGGAGGATTGATGAAAGCACTTTTAATAGTCGATGTCCAGATAGATTTCTGTCCAGGGGGTGCCCTTCCGGCACCGAATGGTGATATGATAATTCCAACGATAAACAGGTTAATGAAGAAATTCCCACTCGTAGTAGCTTCGAAAGATTATCATCCGCAGGATTCCAAACACTTCGAAAAGTGGCCGCCTCATTGTATAGCTGGAACAGAGGGTGCAGAATTTCACCCGAAACTCGACACCGAGATCAGCGATATTCAGATGAAAGGTAAGAAAGATCGCAAAGACAGGGGAAGTGATTCTTCTCATCACAGAAAAGAGGATAACATCGACAAGGTATTTCTCAAGGGAACCGGTAAGGCAGATGAGGCCTATTCAGCCTTCCATGCTACCAATGATGATCTGGAGAAATTCCTCAAAGCCAAGAAGGTCACTGATCTCTATATTACCGGCCTGACCACCGATTACTGTGTCAAGGAGACTGCTCTCGATGCCGTTAAAAAAGGATTTGAGACCTACGTAGTGACCGATGCTATTGCAGCAGTAAACGCCAGAGAAGGTGATGGCGAGAGAGCATTGCAGAAGATGAAAAAAGAGGGAGTGAAACTGGTTACTTCCAGACAGATTTCTTAGATTTCTCTTAAAGAGGCTCTATTAAATAAAGCGTTAAATCGGAAATCTCTCAGAAAAGTAAGCACGATAGACCCCTGACATCCGTGGTCAATCTAGGTAGTTATGATATCCTGCAATTTACGCTCTGCGTGCTTTAATGTCTGTTTAATTTCGCTCATATCTTGCCACGGATCTTCTATTTGAGCTAACCTTCTGAAAATGTTTGTCATATTATAACTCCGTGCGTTGAGTTGATCATCAGAAAGTTCATCCCAATGAACGGGTGTCGCTACCGGAGCGCCAGGTTTTGCCCTGACTGCATAAGGGGTAACCGTGGTCTGTCCGTAGGCATTTCTTGAAGTATCTATTAACAGGCGGGTTCTTGGGGTCTCCCCCTTTTTTATCTTTGCAGTTATCCGTTCAGGATATTGCTCTGCCACAAACTCTGCAACTGATTGGGCGAAAGATCGGACTTTATCAAACCGCTTATCTCTTCTCAAGGGTACGATCAAGTGAACTCCTTTTGAACCAGTTGTCATGACAAATACGGTTAAGTTAAGCTCCTTCACGAGAAATTCGTGTAAGATTTCCGCTGCCCAGCTTATCTGTGTAAAATCACGTTCAGGCGGATCAAGATCAAATATCATACGGTCAGGATAGTCAGGTTTATCCCTTCTGCTTAACCAGGTATGCGGTGTTATGCAGGCCTGATTCGCAAGATATACCAGGGTGGCTCTATTATTACAGATAACCCGGGGTACTACACCTCCCTCTTTCTTTTCAATCCGGCTCAGTTTCAGCCAGCCAGGAAAATAGTCAGAAGCTTTATGCTGATAAAAACTATCACCTTTTATGCCCTCCGGAAATCTATGCATGGTGATCGGACGATCTTTCATATAGGGAAGGATTGTTTTGGCTATCTTTAGATAGTATTCGACCAGGTCTCCTTTAGATATTTTATCTTCAGGAAAGAAAACCTTATCCTCATTTGATATCTCGATTATATGCCTGTCGATAGTCAGTTTTTTCATATCTACTCCGGTGCTTCTCGTTTAACATCCTGTGGCCTCTTGTCCCGGCGCAGCCCTAAAAATCGGGGATGGCGTAGTTTACCATCCTCTGTCCATTCGGTAAACCCAATTTCTGCAACTAATTCAGGCTTGACCCACTGGACATTCTTGATCTGTAGGTCATTGTTATCTTTAAAAGGAGATGACTTCTCTATATTGTCTTTCAATCTTTCACTTAAATTCTTCAACATCTTATCATCAAAGCCGGTTCCCACTTTACCGGCATAGATCAGTTCATCCTCCTCATAATAGCCGATTAGAAGGGCACCGAAGCCGATACGCGCCCCCTCTGGCTCCGTAAAGCCTCCAATCACAAATTCCTGCTGATTGATACATTTAAACTTCAACCACTGCTTAGACCTGCCCTTTATATATCTGCTCTCAGCATTTTTAGCAATTAGTCCTTCCCACCCTTTTTCACATGCCGATTGAAAATACTCTTCGCCGTCTTCATTCTTATGCTGTACGAAACGAATCGGATCTTCCCACTTGAAAGCTTGTCTCAGTAGATTTTTACGCTTTCTCAAAGGAAGCCTCTCTATGTTATATCCATTTACATAGAGCAAATCGAATATATAATAATAAACTTTTACATCGCTATCTAGGGCTTTTTCAGGATCACTAATATGCATCCTGTTCTGTAATCTGGCAAAACTGGTAAGATTCTTATCAAATGCCAGAATCTCACCATCTGTGATAAAATCACTAATCTCTTCTTTGGCTAGAGCAGTAACTATCTCAGGATAAGTATTGTTAAGTTTTTTATTGTTCCGTGACATAAGATGTAAGGCATTCCCTGTGCGAAATGAAATACAACGTTCTCCGTCCAGTTTTCGTTCGAATAACCAATTCTCATCAGAAAATCTCCTGTGAGAGAGTGTTGCCAGCATAGGGTCGATAGAGTCAGGTTGAGGACCCTTCTTGATCAACTTCTTTTCTTTGTCAGAAAGAGATGAGAACAAACCGAATTTCAAATTATTCATCTTACTCATTAACTCATTTGTCTTTTTGTTTTATCCTGGTTTTTCCAGAAAGAACAGACTCCGGTTCTGTCTCGACCGGATTACGGCGGGCGTCGGCCTCTTCGTCATTCATCTTGACTAATAGCCAGCGTTGATCTTTACCTTTGCCGGTTCTGATCAGGGCATATCCACCCCTGAGTTTCTTTCCCTCCAGCCAGACCGTCACGTGTCCATCCTCTAATGCCTGTAGCATAGAGACAGGTTTATCCTCTTTCTCATCAGTTTTGATGTTTCTGTAGGTTCCGGTATCCCAGACGAGCACTTTGCCTGCCCCATATTCACCTTCAGGTATCTCACCCTCAAAATCGGCATACTCGAGGGGATGATCCTCTGTTGGAACAGCTAACCGCTTATCACGGGGATCGGTAGAAGGCCCTTTCGGAACAGCCCAGGACTTGAGAACTCCCTCGACCTCCAGCCGGAAATCATAGTGTAGCCTGCTGGCAAAATGTTTCTGGATCACAAAAATCGGTTTATCACCCTTTTTATCACCCCCACCCTCAGGTTCTGATGTTCTTTTGAAATCTCGCTTTTCGCGATACTTACTGAGCTTCTCTTTCGCTGTCATATGGTCTTTCCCTCCGCGATTTTCTTCCTTAAATATTTATCACAAGAACAGACTCTCTGTCAAGCTTCCGATTATAATTGAGACCATTGAATGTAAAACAGCCAACCACTAAGATCAGAGAGAGATCTCTGGGGAAGAGTATAGTCGGCACGATGCCGACTATACTCTTCCCAATTAGTTAACCCTGGTTTGTCCTGGAAACTGTCAGAAAAGATTTTTCCTATATCTAAGCAGACGGAGCGAGTTCATCACAGCAAGGAGAGTAACTCCAACATCAGCGAAGACTGCTCCCCAGATCGTTATCAAACCCAGTCCACCGAGCAGCAGAAAGAGAGATTTGATTCCAAGAGCAAGGACAATATTCTGCCTGGCATTATTCAACGACTTGCGGGCCAGCCCCAGTATTCCAGGGAGTTTATCGATCTCATCGGTCTGCAGAACGATATCAGACGATTCAATAGCAGCAGCAGAACCTATACCTCCCATCGCCATTCCTGTATCAGCCAGGGCCATAGCCGGTGCATCGTTGATACCGTCCCCTATATAGAGGATCTTGTGAGTTGTTTCT
>Ga0334892_1001034_pt1 | contig 26350 bp, 17 predicted proteins | sample GraSluR3_MG_4_FD_207213 | JGI IMG/M metagenome (GOLD analysis project Ga0334892, IMG submission 207213) | Sludge microbial communities from methane-producing bioreactor in Wageningen University, Netherlands - Granular Sludge_15_04-R3 | ecosystem: Engineered > Bioreactor > Anaerobic >...
TGGTAACCGATGCATCAGACAACTGCAGCTCAGCACCGGTAATGACCCAGAGCATAGCCGCCGGCACAGAAATCACCGGCGAGGTTACGGTAACCATCACCGCCACCGACCAGGCCGGTAACAGCAGCAGTTGCGATGTGTTGCTGAACGTAAGCGACCAGACCCCGCCGGTTGCCCGATGCAAAGACATTACGGTTTACCTCGATATGACCGGCAAGGTCACCATCAATGCCGAAGACATCGACGACGTTTCTTATGACAACTGTGGTTTATCGAACCTGGAAATCGACAAAACCGAATTTGACTGTTCAGATTTGGGTGTTAATACCGTTACACTGACGGCCATTGACGATGCAGGGAACGTTTCTACGTGTACCGCAAGAGTAACGGTTCTGGATAACATCGACCCGGTACTCGACTGTCCTGCGCCGGTGGTATTGTCCGCCGATGCAAACTGCGAGGCAGCAGTACCCGACTTTTCGGATGCAGCAACCACGAACAACTGCGGCACAGCTACCATCACGCAGGTACCTGCCGCAGGCACACTTGTTTCAGCAGGAGTAACCACAGTAACCGTAACTGCCACCGATGCCTCGGGCAACAGCAGCAGTTGCACCACAACGGTCACCGTGATTGACGACACCGCCCCGGTTATTCAATGTCAGCCGACAGTTGAATTAACGGCTTTGCCGGGAGAGTGTCTGGTTCAATCAGAATTAATTTCGCCATTATTCTCAGATAATTGCTTCCTGGAACCCAAAAACATTCGTTTCCGGATATTTAATCCTGATAATTCGGTAAGTGACTGGTTTGACTTTGATAATTCTTTGGCTACATTTAATACGGGTACCAGCAGGGTTGAATGGATTGCAGAAGACGGTTGGGGAAATATTACCAACTGCTGGCAGAATGTTTTAGTTGTTCCTGATAAAGAATCGTTGAAACCCGATGCCGGACCTGATTTATCTATTTGCGAATATGACACGGCAAGGCTGGATGATGCACTGGTTCCTGATTTTGCTGATATTCACTGGTCGAGTAGTGGAACAGGTCATTTCATTGAAGACTCAGTTCAAAATCCGGTATATATACCAAGTGCTGCCGACAGAATGAATGGTTTTGTATTGCTTACCGTTCATGCTTCCATTGATTGTGCGGAAGCTACGGACCAGATGGTATTATCTGTTAAGAAACCACCACTTGTTTCTGCCGGAAGTGATGCAGTTATTTGCGAAAATGAGTCTTACCAGTTGTCAGGTACAGTAGTAAATGAGGTTGCCGGTGTTGAATGGACAACAACGGGGACAGGGACATTTAGCAATCCCAATAGTGCAAACCCGGTTTATGTGCCCGGAGAAGAAGATATTGAACAAGGTTTGGTTCAATTGATTTTCCTGGGAATATCGGGCAGCACCTGTTCTGATGTAACTGACACACTACTTCTTCAAATTGAACGTCAGCCGGTTTTAGATGCGGGCGAGGATTTATGGACATGTGAAAACGAAGAAATCCATATTTCCGGTGCCACAACGCAATACTTAAATGGTGAAGTGAGCTGGTCAACAAGTGGGACAGGAACCTTCGACAATAGCAATTTTGTAAATCCTGTTTATATTCCAAGCGAAGCTGACATAATCAACGGAAGTGTTGTTTTAACAATGAGACACAATCCTGAAGGACAATGCGTATTAGCCACGGATAAGGTTGTTCTTGCCATCTCAAAACGACCTGAAGGAGATGCAGGTCCACCAGTTTCTACTTGTTTTGGCCAGCCGGTGATTATTCAAAATGCTTTTGCAAATCATTTCAGTGAGGTATCCTGGACAACTAATGGGCCAGGGGTGCTTGAAAATGCAAACTCAATTTGGCCCACTTATATACCTGCTGAAAATGAAATCGGAACAGTTCAGTTATTCATGCAGATTATTGGGCAGAATGCCTGTAGTAATGATACCATCTTCAGTGAAACAGAACTGGTTGTTTTCGATCAGTTGCTGGCGGATGCAGGAGGTGATGATACCATATTTGCCAATTCTTCAGCAATATTATCTGTTGATGTACAAAACGGTTCAGGAAGTTATTTCTACAACTGGGAACCGGCTTATGAGGTCGTGGATCCAAATGTCAGAAGTACGAGAACTGTCAATCTCAATTCCAATTCGGCATTCCAGGTTACAGTTACCGATGCCAACACTGGCTGTATTGCCACGGATGTTAAAACCATCTATGTGGAAGAATCATCAGATGGACTTCTGGGCTTTTATAATGCTTTGTCGCCTAACAATGATGGTGTTAATGATACCTGGATTATAGAAGGAATTGAGAAATTCCCGGAAAATGAAGTGTTGATTTTTAACCGGTGGGGAGATAAAATTAAGCACCTGATAAATTACGATAATGATCGTGTAGTTTGGGACGGAACAAATAGCCGCGATAAAAAGGTACCCGACGGCACGTATTATTACATCGTAAGACTAAAAGATATAAAAGCTTATACAGGCTGGATACATTTGAGGAGTGAAAGATAAAAATTATTAAAAATCAGATGACTGCAAACAAAATAATAATGAAAGTAAAAATCGATAATAATGTTTCATTAAACAGTGGCTTAAAACTGTTTGTGAACGCAGCGATTGAAAAGGTTAAAGTTTTTATACCTTTTTTGTTCCTGATTACAGGTCTTTCCTCTAATGCACAGCAGGATCCTTTATTTACGCAATATATGTTTAATAAATTGCTGGTAAATCCAGCTTATGCAGGTAGCCACGAAGAGCTTTCAGTGGATTTGCTAAGCCGTATTCAGTGGGTAGGAATTGACGGAGCGCCAAGAACTATTTCAATCGCCGCTCATACCCTTTTGAAGGAGAGTAAAGTGGGACTGGGATTATATGTTTTTCGTGATGAGCTAGGTCCTACTGTTAATCAAGGCGCAATGGGAACCTATTCGTACCGGATAAGAACGGATAAAGGCTGGTTCTCTTTTGGAATCCAGGGGGGAATAAAATATTTTGATTTTAACTGGAATGCTATCCGGGCCCGTGATCCCGATCACATGTTTTATCCGCAGGATGTAAAAAAAATTACACCCGATGCCAATATTGGTGTCTATTATCAAACTCCCCGGTTTTTTGCCGGTTTGTCATCCAAACAATTACTTGAAAATGAATACGGGGTTGGAGAGGTAAACGGAAAAACAACTTTTTCAAAGCTTGCAAGGCATTATTACGGAATGACGGGTACCGTAATTCCGTTTAATGATAAAATTGTTTTCAGGCCTTCTGTGCTTGCCAAGTTTGTGAAAGATGCCCCGGTTCAAATGGATTTTAATGCCAGCTTTCTTTTTAGCGATATTTTCTGGATTGGGGCTTCATTCCGAACTGAAAAGGCTGTGGTTTTTTTAACCGAATTCAAGCTGAATGATTTTATGAAGCTTGGCTATTCTTTCGACTTGTATTTGAATGAATTACAGCTTCATAACAAAGGTTCGCATGAATTTAGGCTAGGATTTAATATAGGTGGTAGTAAAACCCGTATGAAAACACCAAGGTATTTTTAGGAAGTAAGAGGAATAAAGAATAAAAAAATCATAGAACAATGAATAGAGTTATATTTTCTATAGTCATTCTTACATTTGTATTCAATTTTCAGGGAAGTTCTCAAATCAGGAAAGCAAATAAACTATTAGAGCTCTACAATTATGCAGAGGCTATACCTTTATATTTAAATGCAGCCGAATCGAACAGGGAGAATGTGCGCAATGAAGCTGTTCAGAAATTGGCACATTGTTACCGAATGACAAACAATGTAGCAAAGGCAAATATATGGTATGAGAAAGCTGTTGAGCTGGAAAATACCGACCCGGAAAATTATTTCTATTTAGGACAGTCGCTGCAAAGCCTGGGGCGTTATGAGGAAGCGGCATCCGCTTTCTTGCATTACAATCAAATAGTGCCGGATGATGACAGAGGCAAAATGTATTATCAGTTTTGTATCGATATACAGGATTGGCTGGATTTGCCGGAAATGGCTGAAATAAGAAACGTTGATGCTGTAAATACAAAATATTCCGATTTTGGCCCCGCCCACTACAGGAACGGTATTGTTTTTTCATCTGACCGGAAATCCGGTAGTTTTGAAAGCCAGACTTACGGATGGACCAGTTTCAATTATTTGAATCTGTTTTATTCCGAACCGGAATATTCCGGATCTTTTTGGGGAGCCATGGGCCCGCCTGAAATTATGGAGAATAATTTTAATCAGGCGTACCATGACGGCCCGGCAACCTTTACTGCCGATAACCGCAAGGTATATATTACCCGCACCGTTGCAAGAAAGGGTAAAAAGGAGGATGGAATCAGGACCTATCTACTCAAAATTTTTCATGCCAACATTGAACCGGACAAAAAATTACGACCGGAACCTTTTTTTTTAAACAGCGAAGAGTATTCTGTTGCTCATCCTACTTTAAATAAAGAGGGCAATATTATCGTTTTTTCATCTGATATGCCCGGAGGATTTGGAGGTGCCGATTTATATATGTGTAAAAGGGAGAATGGCCAATGGGGTCCGCCGGTTAATTTAGGTGAACAGGTAAACTCTATGAGTGATGAAGTTTTTCCTTATCTGGCCAATGACTCGTTGTTGTATTTTTCTTCCGATGGTCATTTGGGCTTTGGAGGATTAGATGTTTTTAAAACCAGATTGAACAATGAAGGATGGACATCTCCGGAGAATCTGAAAAAACCGGTAAATTCATCCTATGATGATTTTGGAATTGTTTTTAGCAATGATCTGCAAAGTGGGTTCTTCAGTTCAAACCGGCCTGAGGGAAAAGGTTCTGACGACATTTATGCATTCCGTAATTTAAAATTTTTGGATGAAACTTCTCCTTCTGCACCAATAGCAGGTGTTGAACCAGTAAAGTTGCGCGCTGTAGGAGTTGTTAAAGACAAGAAAACCGATAAACCGCTGGCTGATGCTACTGTATTTTTCTACGACCCTGCCACGCAGGATGTTTTGATTTTAAAAACAGATGAAAACGGGCAATACGAAACTCCGGTAGATTTTGATCATATTTATATTCCCAGAGCTATGAAAGATGGATATATTTTTGACTGTACCTCTTTCAGAACACCTCCTGAACAGAATAATCCGGATGTTTTTAAAGTTCCTCAAGACCTTTTGCTGACAAGGCTCGAAGTTGATTTGTTTTTTGAAGTTGAAAACATTTATTACGATTTGGATAAATGGTTCATCAGGGAGGATGCTCAGCCAGCCCTGGATGATCTGGTTCAAATAATGAAGCAGTATCCCATAAGTGCAGAATTGTCTTCACACACCGACTCACGGGCTTCTCATGCATACAATATGGACCTTTCACAAAAAAGAGCCGAGGCAGCAGTGAGGTACATTGTATTGCAGGGTGTAAATCCTGCACGGATTACAGCCAGGGGGTATGGTGAAACAAGGCTGGTGAACCGGTGCGCTGATGGTGTGGATTGCACCGAAGAGGAACACCAGGCCAACCGCCGCACTGAATTTAGAGTTACAGGAATCAGCACGGAGATAACAGATGATCAAATCGATCTTTCTTTGTTTAAAGAGGGTGATTTAGTTAAATCTTACCTTCTTCCAGTGGGATTTTTTGAAAATTGCTTTGGTGGCAAAAATGTATCCGGGACCTCTGGAGTTATTGAAAAACAAGGTAATATTAACAGGGTAGAAAATCAATTTGCTAATAGTCATGCAGATAATACCAACTTTAGAGATTTATCTTTTCCTAAAAACACCGAGACGGGGAGTGTTGCAATTCAGGTAATGGCGCTTGGAAAGAAAGTTGATATCCCAAATACTTTTTCAGACATTAAAGATTTCATCGATTTATATGGAATGCATGAAATCAAAGAAAATGGCTTTTATAAATACCAACTGGGTAATTTCAAAACTGAAACCGAAGCACAGGTTGTAATCGGGCAATTGAAAGAAAGGGGGTACAACGGTTGTTTCAAAGTTGAAGACGATAATTAATTATCTTTTCCAAAAATATCGTTTGTTCCCGGTTCGGGCCTACCGATGCAATGGTTACCGGAATGCCCATTTCGTCTTCAATAAAGCTGATATAATTATTCAGTTCTTCCGGAAATTCATCCTGATTCTTTATTTTGGTTAGGTCAGTCTCCCAGCCGGGCAGTTCTACATACACCGGTTTTACATCGTCATTTAGCTCGAAAGGGAAATGCTCCACCACTTCGCCGTCGATTTCGTAGCCCACACAAATATTTATGGTTTCGAAGGTGTCGAGTACGTCGGCTTTCATCATAATTAGTTCGGTAACCCCATTCAGCATCACCGAATATTTTAGGGCTACCAGATCGAGCCATCCGCAACGACGCGGCCTGCCTGTTGTTGATCCGTATTCGTTTCCGGCATCGCGCAGTTTTTTGCCGGTTTCATCAAGTAGTTCGGTAGGGAAGGGGCCCATGCCAACCCGGGTGCAATACGCTTTAAAAATGCCTAAAACTTTCCCGATTTTTTGAGGTGCCAGACCCAGTCCGGTGCAGGCGCCGGCACATATTGTGTTGGAGCTGGTAACAAAAGGGTAAGATCCAAAGTCAATGTCGAGCAATGTACCTTGCGCACCTTCGGCCAAAACGGATTTGCCTTTTTTTAGTAAGTCATTAATAAAGTGTTCCGTGTCAACAATTTGGAACGATTTCAATACTTCCACACCTTCAAACCAATCCTGTTCACATTCAGTCAATAATTGTTCATAATCGAAATGGAAAAAATCAGTCAGCATGGTTTTGTGATTGTCAACACGTTCCTGGTATTTGCTTTCAAAATTGTGCAGTAAATCACCTACCCGCAGGCCTTCACGTCCAATTTTATCTTTATAGGTCGGTCCAATTCCTTTCAATGTGGAACCGATTTTTGTATCCCCTTTTTTCTGTTCCGAGGCGGCATCCAAAATACGGTGAGTAGGCAAAATAAGATGGGCTTTTTTTGAGATGTAGAGGTTTTTTGAAAGGTCCACCCCTAATTTTTTTATAGAATCGATTTCTTTTTTAAAAACAATGGGATCGATAACTACACCATTGCCAATGATGTTGATTTTGTTTTCGCGGAAAATTCCCGAGGGGATGGTGTGCAAAACCTGTTTTATGTTGTTGAACTCCAGTGTGTGTCCGGCATTCGGCCCTCCCTGAAAACGGGCAATAACATCATATTTAGGTGTTAACACATCCACAATTTTTCCCTTGCCCTCGTCGCCCCATTGCAGGCCTAACAAAACATCAGCTTTCATCCGTTTTTCGATTTTTATTTTACAAATGAAACCGTGAAAAAAGTTTCCATGGGAAATTGTTTTCACGGTATTTCAATTAAGTGTTTAAAAATACAAATATTTTTTGTTGCCCTGACAAAAATACGGAAACCTGGTATTTATTTTATGAAATAGTAATGTGAATGCCGTTAGTCTTTTTTTATGGCCTGACCGTAGATATAGAGCGTGTGATGCGAAAGCTTAAAGTTGTTTTTCAGGCAGGCGTCTTCAATAATTTCCCGAATTCGCGGATCATGAAATTCCATTACCTTGCCCGACGAGGTGTCAATCAGGTGGTCGTGCTGCATGGTGGCGAAAGCTTTTTCAAACTGTGCAATGTTTTTGCCAAACTGATGCTTTACCACCAGTTTGCATTCCAGCAGTAAATCGATGGTATTGTAGAGTGTGGCGCGGCTAACCCGGTATTTTTTGTTTTTCATAGATATGTACAACGATTCAATATCGAAGTGCCCGTCCCGTGAGTAAATTTCATCGAGAATGGCAAATCGTTCCGGAGTTTTTCGGTGCCCGTTTTTCTCCAGATATTCGGTGAACATATTTCTTACAGTCTCCCTGGTTTTTTGGCTATTCATATTTAAACCAATTTAAAACAAGGCTCAAAAATAGAAATATTTTTTTATTATTAAGACTAATTAAAAATTAATCGTTCAGGTTTTCGTCGCGTGAAACACGTTCTATTCCTTTAATTTTCTCCAGACTGGATATGAGGTGATGAAGGTCGTCGGCATTGTGGATGTAAAGAAACAGATCTCCTTCGAAAATACCTTCGTGGGTGTCGAATTTTACAGATCGCATATTGATGCTGTGCTGTTTCGAAATGACATTGGTTACTTCATTCACAATGCCAAGCCGGTCGAATCCCTCAAGCTTCAGCCGGGTGAGATACGACTGCTTTTTAAATTTGGTCCATTCAGCAGCAATAATCCTGTTTCCGTGGCTCGACAGAAATTTTTCAACCTCCTTGCAGCCGGTTTTATGAATGTTAACATGGTCGTCGGTAGTGAGGTACCCGATGACTTTATCGCCGGGAATGGGGTTGCAGCATTTGGCCAGCGAAAAGGTGACATTATCCTGCGCTTCTTTCAGAAGGAAGGGTTTTTGTTTGTCAATTTTATAGTGCTTTTTTGCCGGAGCAGGTGTTGTTTCTTCTGTTTCCGGTTCCTCCTTTTTTTTCCGGCTAAAAGTGATGTTCCAGTATTTTACCAGTTTGTTGGGCGATTTTTTGCCCAAAATTTCATCCAGGTTATTCAGTTCCAAAAAACCCATACCAACTTCAGAATACAACTGGTCTTTATTATTCAGATTGAAGTGGGCAATTATTTTTTTCAGGTTGTTGGCAGTAATTGGCGCCTTCAATTCCCTGAGGGCTTCTTCTACCATCACTTTTCCCTTGTCAACATGTTTTTTCTTTTCCAGCTTAAATGCATCCTTTATTTTCGACCTTGCCTTTGCGGTTGTGGCAAATTTCAGCCATTCCAGCTTTGGTGCCTGCTTTTCGGATGTAAGCACTTCAACCTGGTCTCCATTCTCAAGAACATGGCTCAGGGGTACCAGTTTAAAGTTGATTTTGGCCCCAATGCATTTGTTTCCAAGGTCGGTGTGAATTTCATAAGCCAAATCGATAACTGTTGATCCCTGTGGCAATGAAACCATGTCGCCTTTTGGGGTAAATAGGTTTATTTCAGCGGCGTAAAGGTTCAGTTTAAAGTCGTCGAAAAATTCAAACGCATCGGAATCGGGTGCCCTCAGTTGTTCACGGATGCGCTCAATCCATGTGTCCAGTTCACTCTCAAAGGTGCTTATGTCTTTATATCTGTAATGGGCAGCAAAACCGTGTTCTGCTATTTCGTCCATGCGTTCGGTACGTATCTGCACCTCTACCCATTTCCCCTGCGGCCCCATTACGGTAACGTGCAGCGACTCGTAGCCATTGGCTTTGGGCATGGTAATCCAGTCGCGGATGCGGTCGGGCCTGGGTTTGTAAATGTCGGTAACCAGGGAAAGCACGTCGAAACACTGCCTTTTTTCAGAAATACCCGACTTCGCTTTAATTACAATGCGCACAGCGAGAATGTCGTAAATTTCATTAAAAGTAACCCCCTTTTTCTGCATTTTTTGCCAGATGGAAAAGGTGGATTTGAGCCTGTTTGTTACTGTGCTTTCAATGGTTTCTTCATCCAGTTTTTCTTTTATGGGGCGTATAAACTCATTCACCAGGTAGTTTCGTTTTTCTTCCTGGTTGTGAAGCATGTACAGTATTTTGTTGTATTCTTCGGGGTGTTTATATTTAAAGCTGAGCTCTTCCAGCTCGCTTTTGATGGCATAAAGTCCCAGCCGGTGCGCAAGCGGAACATACAGGTATAATGTTTCTCCGGCAATTTTAATTTTTTTATGCGCCGGCATCGAGTCCAGGGTTTGCATGTTGTGCATGCGGTCGGCAATTTTAATCAGGATAACCCGCACATCGTCCGACATTGTCATCAGCATTTTTTTTAACGTTAATGCCTGCCGCGAGTCGAAATCACCGGAAAGTTTGGTCAGCCCGTCAACAATGCGGGCCACCTTTTCTCCAAACATATTTTCGATGTCGTTTATGGAATATTCGGTATCTTCCACAACATCGTGTAAAATGGCAGCGCAGATGGATGTTGCGCCCAGCCCCAGGTCTTTGGCTACAATGCGCGCCACCGCAATGGGGTGAATGATGTAGGGTTCACCCGATTTTCGCTTAATGCCGTCGTGTGCAGCATTGGCAAACCTGAACGCCTTTTCAATGCGTGCTATCCGTTCCTCATCAAATTTTTTCTGAATAACCTTCAGAAAATCCTGATAGCGGTCTTCTATTTGTCGTATTTCGGCTTTGTTAAAATGCTGCAAATGTCTGTTTATTAAATTGTTATAATTTTTCTGCCAGTGCATAAATGGTTTCTGTCATTTTCTCCCATTTAAACCGTTCTTTCTCTTTAATTACATTTTGCGTAAAGTTTTCCATCCGGTTCTTTTCAAAGAAATCCACCAGGGCATTTTTTATATCCTCTGCCTCGGGCTTAACCACGTATCCGGCTTTCCCGTGCGGAATAATTTCGGCAAGACCTCCCACGTCGGTTACCAGCATGGGTTTGTTGAAGTGATAGCCAATTTGGGTTACACCACTTTGGGTTGCCGATTTGTAAGGCTGAGCCACCAGGTCGGCTGCATTGAAATAATTCTCCACTTCAGAATTGGGAATGTAATCTGTTTTCAATACAACCCGATCTGCCAACCCCAGCGTTTTTATCATTTCAAGGTATTCTGCCTCACCGGCGTAAAACTCTCCGGCTACTATCAGTTTTATATTGTTTTTGCTGAACCAGGAATCAGATATTGCGTCGAGCAACAAATCCAGGCCTTTGTAGTCGCGTATAAATCCGAAAAACAAAATATACCTGAACCGGGCGTCTAATTTTAGTTTTTGAAGTGCTGTTTCGCGGGGTTCAATGTTTCCGTAGTGGTCATAAACCGGATGCGGAGAAAACTTTCGCGGCTTGTTTTGGTCGAAAAGTGAAAGATCGGTCAATACATTTTTCGACATGGCTATAAACCCGTCCACATGTTTTACGAAATAGTTGCTCAAAAATCTGTCTCCGGGCCTTTTTTCGTGGGGAATGATGTTATCGACGATGGAAATGATTTTGGTATGCCTGTTTTTTTTCACGCGTTTGCAAATCGTTCCCAGGCTCATGCCCATAAACGGAAGCCAGAACCTGATCAGCAACAAATCGGGTTTCAGTTTTCTGATTTTTTCTCCCGTGCTGAACCAGGTAAATGGGTTTACTGAATTGACTTCTCTTGTTATGGCGAAATTGAATGAAGCTTCATCGGAGGTGAACTGCGTTTTGCCGGGAAACAGTATTTTGGGATATTGCAGCGTAAACGAAACTACCTGTACCTCGTGGCCTTCGTCAACCAGTTGTTTTGCAAGTCGTTCGTTCAGTGCTGCAATGCCTCCTCTGAACGGGTGTGCCGGACCTAGAATGATTATCTTCATAGAAATTTGCTTATTAATTCCTTTGCCACAAATTTATCAATCGGGAATGACAATTCGTCTGTTTTCAGGTTTTTTAATTGAACCCACCTGAAACTTTGGTTGCCGTTTTTCATTTCTTCAAAATCGAAGGGTTTGTCTGTGATGCTGAATTTCAGTGGTTCGGACAGTTCGGCCAGGTAATAAATACTAATGAGTTGGTGGTTTTCAAAGAACAGTGCTTTCTGGAAAAAGCCGGTGGTGTAAAAGTGCCTGATATTTTTAATTTCCTGCCCGTTGCACTCTTCCCTGAATTCCCGTTTCAGACAGTCGATGGGGCCTTCCCCAAACTGCAAACCTCCTCCGGGAAATTTTGTCATTTTCATTCCCAGTTGAAATTCATCGGTGATTAATACTTCCTGCCTGGCGTTAATTACGATGCCGTAAACCCTGATAACAAATTGGCCTGTGGTTTTCATGTCAGCTGATTTTTTGGTTAAGGTATTCAATAATTTTCGATGTTTCTTCCGGCTGAAACCACGTAACAGCAGTATCGTTTCTGAACCAGGTGAGCTGTTTGCGTGCATACCGGCGTGTGTTGCGCTTGATAAGTTCAATGGCTCTTTCCCTGGAGATTTCGCCTTTGAGCCAGTCAAACAATTCGCGATAGCCTACCGTATTGAGCGCGTTCAGGTGCCTTTGTTGGAACACGCTTCTGGCTTCCTGTTCCAACCCTGCCTTCATCATCTGGTCAACGCGTTTGTTTATTTTTTGGTGCAGCAACTCCCTGTCGCAGTCGAGCCCGGTTTTAATGATGTTGAACGGACGATTTTTTTTTGGCGACGAACGGAACGATGAGTAAGGTTTTCCTGTCATCAGGCAAATTTCCAGCGCATGAACTATTCGGGACGGATTTTTTAAATCCACTTCAGAGTAATAATCCCGGTCGAGCTGTTTTAGCTGCATACGCAGGCTTTCAATGCCTTCTGTTTTTAACCGGTTTTTCAGGTTTTGCCGCAGACCGGGGTCCACATCGGGCATGGTGTCAATTCCCTTGCAAACAGCATCGATGTAAAGCATCGACCCACCGGCCATAACTATTGTATCATTTTTTTTAAAAAGTTTCCCAAGCAGTTCCATTGCCTCGGTTTCATACATGCTCGCATTATAGGCGTGTTCTATGGAATGGGAATGAATGAAGTGATGTTTAACGGCAGCCAGCTCGGTGGGTGAGGGAACAGCGGTGCCAATGGTCAGTTCCCGGTATATTTGCCGCGAATCGGCCGATACAATTTCGGTGTTGAAATGACGGGCTACCCCGATGGCCGTGCTGGTTTTACCAATGGCAGTAGGACCGGTAATTACAATCAGGTTTTTTGACATTACTTGTTGCATTTATGCAAATAAACGGCAAAAAAAAGACTGCTCAAAATGAATTGAGCAGTCTGCTAATTTTGGTTTACAGGAAGATTTTTTAAAAGTCTTCCATCTCTCCGTAAAGTTCTGTGTAATCGTCTAAAATACCAAAATCCATTAAAACCTCTTCTTCATGAAGTTTGGTAGCCTCCTGTATATCGGGCTCATCACCCAATACCTGTACAGGTGCGTCACCGTGTTTCATGGTGACAATCGGTTCTCTAAGACTTCTTTCCATAACAATTCCAGTTAGTTCTATATACAATGATCTGTCGTTAATAAAATCAAAAGTGTAAATAAGTTGCTGTGCTTTCGATTGGATTAAGTCAGATAGTTTTGTTTTTTGCATGATGAAATAAACACCTCCGTTCAGCCCCAAATCAAGCATCGAAATCTCCTTTTGTTTCCTTCCTCCATTGTCGTACATGAAAAAAGAAGCCAGCTGGTGCGACTCAAACCCCAGACTTTCTTGTATGACCGAATGCAATGAATGAAATGTATGTTCTCCATTAGCTTCCACTTCGAGGTGAAAGTCTCTGGATTCCGGTGATGTGATTTTAATTTGATAAATCATAACCTTAAACAAATAACGAATTCAAATTTAAACACCTTTTTAATCAAAAAGCAAAATGGAAACCCAATGTTAATTAGATATTATCTATGAAAGGTTTCTGTTTCCGGGGGCCATTTTTTCATAAACAGAAGGTTCAAAAATCTGATATATAACAGTTTTTCCTTTTTATGTATTTGTATAAACTACGCTTTTTTCTTTGTTTTTTTCTGTTTTTAAAAAATGTTAAAAAACATTAAGTGTAAAAAATTATTGAACAATAAAGTCTTTTGTTCGTCAAATCCGGGAATATTTTGCACAGCATAGTCTTTTCACGGGTAGATAATTGTTTGGTTTTTGTTCACGTAAGCTATTGCTATATAGTATTTTAACAGAATGTTTCGAATTTTTTGTACTGGAAGGTGTTAGTACTCAGTCTGTTTGGCTTTTGTGTTTGGATAAGTTTCGGCAGGTGTAACTTTCTGAGCCATTTCTTCACTAATTTAGCTGAGAGTTTTAGTTTTTACAAAAAAGTGAGGTGAAATGCGCAAGGCGACTTTATTCACTGAGAATTTTAGAATTGCTTTTCAATCCATACGTTCGAATCTGCTTCGAACCGTATTGACTGTATTAATCATTTCGGTGGGTATCACTGCCTTAATCGGAATTCTTACCGCCATCGATTCCATAAAGAATTCAATTACCAGCGAATTCACTTTCATGGGTGCAAACACGTTTACCCTCACCAGCCGTGGAATGCAGGTTCAGGTTGGAAATCAGCGTTACCGTTCCAGGAATTACTCCTACATATCTTATTATCAGGCCAAAGCGTTTAAAGAGCAGTTTCAGTTTCCGGCTGTTACTGCCATTTCTGTGAATGCCTCAGGAAATGCAACAGTGAAATATGGTTCGGAGAAAACCAACCCGAACATCAACGTGCGGGGAATCGATCAGGATTACCTTCAAACGGCTGGTTTTGAAATTGATAAAGGACGCAGCTTTAACGATGCCGAAATTGAATACGGCAGGCCCGTGGTGCTGCTGGGGAGCGATCTTGTCCGGCTTCTTTTCAAAGGAGGAGAAGATCCGCTTCAAAAGGTGGTTAGCATTGGCAGCGGAAAATACAAGGTAATCGGCATACTGAAAAGCAAGGGAAGCGGCATGGGCATTAGCAACGATTTGGTTTGTTTTATTCCCTATACCAATACCCGAAACTATTTTTCACGGCCCCGGATGAATTTTTCTGTTCAGGTGATGGTTGACCGGCCCGAAATGCTGGATGTGGCTACCGGTCAGGCTGAGGCAGTTTTTCGCAATGTGAGAAGCCTTGGTCCCTTTGATGAAACGGATTTTAACATTGAAAAAAGTGATAATCTGGTAAACATCTTGCTCGATAATATCCGGAATATCACCCTGGTGGCAACCATCATCGGACTGATAACCCTTTTTGGTGCTGCGGTTGGATTAATGAACATTATGCTTGTTTCGGTTACCGAACGCACCCGCGAAATTGGTGTCCGCAAGGCCATTGGCGCCAAAGGTTCAACCGTCAGGCAGCAGTTTTTAATTGAAGCCATTTTTATTGGCCAGATTGGCGGAATCCTCGGAATTATTCTTGGAATTTTTGTTGGGAATCTGGTATCGGTAATCATCGGCTCTCCTTTTATCATTCCGTGGTTGTGGATAATTATGGGTGTATTTCTTTGCTTTATTGTTGGAATTGCTTCGGGTTATTATCCTGCCCAAAAAGCCGCCAATCTCGATCCGATTGAATCGCTGAGGTATGAATAGTTACGAAAAAGCCAGCTCTTCTCAGAACCGGCTTTCATATTTTACAATTACGTTTTTCTTCTTCTCCCTCTCCTTTGGAGAGGGCCGGGGAGAGGCTTCTTATTCTTTATACGCCTCAATCAGAATCTCCAGAATTTTCTTCCCTGCGGCGGCAACGCTGGTTCCCGGGCCGAAAATGGCCACAGCGCCTGCATCGTAAAGGTACTGGTAGTCCTGTGAAGGAATTACGCCGCCCACGATAACCATAATGTCGTCGCGGCCCAGTTTTTTCAGCTCTTCGATAACGGCTGGTACCAGGGTTTTATGTCCTGCTGCCAGCGACGAAACGCCCAGCACATGCACGTCGTTTTCAACGGCCTGTTTGGCAGCCTCTTCCGGAGTCTGAAACAGCGGGCCTACATCTACATCGAAACCAAGGTCGGCATAACCGGTGGCTACCACTTTGGCGCCTCGGTCGTGACCGTCCTGCCCCATTTTTGCTACCATAATGCGCGGCTGGCGGCCCTGCAGTTCGGCAAATTTTTGTGCCAGTTCCTGCGCTTCTTTAAACTCCGATTTATCTTTTGCTTCCGATTTATACACGCCTTCAATTGTTCTGATTACTGCTTTGTATCGTCCTGCCACTTTTTCGCAGGCATCTGAAATTTCACCCAAAGATGCACGTTTTTTTGCTGCATCAATCGCCAGTTCCAGTAAATTTCCTTTTCCGGTTTCGGCGGCTTTCGTAATGGCTGTCAGGGCAGACTGCACTTCTTCTTCGTTCCGTTCGGCTCGCAGTTTTTTCAGCCGCTCAATCTGTGACAGGCGCACTGCCGTGTTGTCGATGTCGAGAATGTCGATGGGGTCTTCTTTGTCGAGCCGGTATTTGTTGATTCCCACAATGGTTTGCGAACCTCCGTCGATTCTTCCCTGCGTGCGCGCCGCTGCTTCCTCGATACGCATTTTCGGCACGCCGGTTTCGATGGCTTTGGCCATTCCGCCCAGTTTTTCCACTTCCTGAATGAGCTTCCATCCTTTTCGTGCCAGCTCATTTGTAAGTGATTCCACGTAGTACGAACCGGCCCACGGGTCGAGCGAGCGGCAGATTTCGGTTTCCATTTGCAGGTGCAACTGCGTGTTGCGGGCAATCCGTGCCGAGAAGTCGGTGGGCAGGGCAATGGCTTCGTCCAGCGCGTTGGTATGCAAACTTTGGGTGTGGCCAAGCACAGCCGCCATCGCTTCAATGGCGGTACGGCCCACGTTGTTGAACGGGTCTTGTTCTGTTAGCGACCAGCCCGAAGTTTGCGAGTGCGTGCGCAATGCCATTGATTTTTCATTTTTCGGGTTGAGCTCTTTGACAATTTTCGCCCACAGCATTCGTGCAGCGCGCATTTTGGCAATTTCCATAAAATGGTTCATGCCAATGGCCCAGAAAAACGAGAGCCGCGGTGCAAAGGCGTCGATGTCGAGGCCGGCTTTGATTCCTGTGCGCAGGTAATCCAGTCCGTCGGCCAGCGTGTAAGCCATTTCAATGTCGGCAGTGGCGCCGGCTTCCTGCATGTGGTAGCCCGAAATGGAAATGGAGTTGAACTTCGGCATGTGCCGCGAAGTGAACTCGAAAATGTCGGCAATGATTTTCATGGAGAACTCCGGCGGATAAATGTATGTGTTCCGCACCATGAATTCTTTCAGAATATCGTTCTGGATGGTTCCCGAAAGCTGTTCCAGTGTGGCGCCCTGCTCCAAACCGGTAACAATATAAAAGGCCATAACGGGCAGCACGGCGCCGTTCATGGTCATGGAAACCGACATTTTATCCAGCGGAATTTCGTCGAACAGAATTTTCATGTCGAGGATGGAGTCGATGGCCACTCCGGCTTTTCCTACGTCGCCCACCACGCGCGGGTGGTCGGAGTCGTAGCCGCGGTGGGTAGCCAAATCGAATGCTACAGACAGCCCTTTCTGGCCGGCAGCCAGGTTTCGGCGGTAAAACGCGTTCGATTCCTCAGCGGTTGAAAATCCGGCATACTGACGGATGGTCCACGGGCGCATGGCGTACATGGCCGAGTAAGGTCCCCGCAGAAACGGGGGCAATCCGGCGGCATAATCCAGGTGCTCCATGCCTTCCAAATCTTCTTTGGTGTAAACCGGTTTCACCGGAATCTGCTCCGGAGTGAGCCAGTTTTTTGTATTTTCTGTTAAACTTCCGGCTGTTTGTTTTGCCTGAAAATTTTTTATGTCGATGTTTTTGAAATCAGGTTTCATAACTTTTTATTTTTAACACGAAGGCACAAAGGTTGATTAAATGAATATCCGTTTCAACAGTAATTGTAGTATTTTCTTTAGTTCTTATTTTCATATCCATCTTAAAATTCATCTTCGTGTCTTGGCGCCTTTGTGTTTAAATTCCCAGTTTTTCCTGGTACACTTTCAACTCCTCTAAAATATTGCTCTTCATGTGGATGAAGTTGGTAATTCCTTTGGCTTCCAGTTCCGGTTTACATTCGGGAGTTCCGGCAATTACCAGAATCTCCTTGTCGAGCAGTTCTGCTACCTGAGGCGCCAGGTCAGCATATTCTTCGTCGGAGCTGCACAAAACCACGATGTCGGCATTTTTTGTTTTGGCTGCTTCTAAACCTTCTTTTGCAGTTTTGAAACCGTTGTTGTCAATCACTTCGAAACCGGCTACGGCAAAAAAGTTGGTACTGAACTGTGCACGCGCTTTCCGGAACGTGAGGTTGCCCATGGGCAGCATAAATGCCACCGGGCGTTTGTTGGTTTTTGCATAGACATCGGTTTTGTATCGCAATGCCTCAAACGGCTGGGCAGCACGGTAAGGTTTTAATGTTTCCACTTCTGCATTTTTTTCAGTGAGGTCATTGGTTTTGAAAACCCATTCCGGAAATTCTTCTTTGGCCGTTTCTGAAAAATTGGGAAACTGATTTACGCCCAGCAGGTTTTCACGGCGAAGCGCCACGTTGGTATCCCTTTTGGCTGCCATCGTTTTAATTTCATTTTGAATGAAACCGTCTTTAAACGCCTGTACGAAACCGCCTTTGTCCTGCACCTGTAAAAACAGGTTCCAGGCGTGTTCTGCAAGCGAAGCAGTCAGGTTCTCAATGTAGTAAGCGCCACCTGCAGGGTCGGCAATTTTATCGAGGTGCGCCTCTTCCTTCAGCAAAATCTGCTGGTTGCGGGCAATGCGCTCCGAAAATTCGGTGGTGTCGCCAAAGATGGCGTTAAATGGAAGTACGGTAATGGAATCGGCGCCTCCCAGCACAGCCGACATGGCTTCGGTTTGGGTGCGCAGCATGTTCACGTAGGGGTCGTAAAATGTTTTGTTGTAACTGTTGGTTTCACTGTGGGCAATTAATTTGGCCGATTCGTCGTTTTTCGGGTCGAATGCCTTCACAATCTGCGCCCAAAGCAATCGGGCAGCCCGCAGTTTGGCAATTTCCATAAAGTAGTTGTTGCCAATGCCAAAGTTGAATTTGATGTTTTGAGCCACTTCGTCGGTGCTCAAACCGGCGTCGGTGAGGCGGGTCAGGTATTCCACGCCCTGCGCCAGCGCAAAGGCCAGCTCCTGAACGAGGGATGCGCCGCTGTTGGCAAAAAACTTTCCATGAACGCCAATTACTCTGAATTGCGGCAATTCCGAAGTTTTTTCGATGGCAACTTTCAGCTCTTCAAACGCATTTGGTTTCAGTTTGCCTTTCAGCACAAACGAACCAATGGGGTCGAGCGGCGATGAACCGATGATTTTGGTTTTGTCTTCATTTCCTGCCAAAATATATTCGGCAAACGGCAGGGTGCAGTTGCAGTTGTCGCACGGACATACAAAATTGATTTCTGCCGCTTCCAGACAAATGTCTTTCAGAAGCACTGCCAAATCGTCTTTGGTAACTTTGGTGTTGCAATCAAAATAAAAGCCCAGCGAATTGACCCCTTTGCCCAGAATGTTCAGCGCTTTTTTATTGGCTTCAGCAAAATCCTTTACAAAAATATCCTGCCGGATGAACCAGTCGTTGCCGGTTTTTTTGTTACCGCGCACAAACGGAAATTCACCGGGAAGTGTATTCAGGTAATCGAGTCCTTCGAGGTTTTCGCGACGGTAGTATGGACGAACATTAATTCCTTCGTACGTTCTCCAAACCAGCGCCCTTTCGTAATCTTTGCCTTTTAAATCGGCGTTTATTTTGGCTTCCCACGCTTCGGTTGAAACAGGTGGAAAATCAGTAAAAAGTTTTTCCTCTTTTTCTGCCATGTTGAAAATTGTTTTAAAATCGGGGGGCAAAATTAGCCTATTTAAAAGATTGAACCTTAGAAATCAGCCGGTTTTTAAGAAATGTTAAGAAAAATCATGTTTTCAGTGTGGATATGTAAAGTTATTCTTACCCGGAAATCGGATTGTTTTTTATTTGTTCCTTTCCCCAAAATTTGACTTCGTCGATTTTCAATTCGCAGATGAACGCTGATTTTTATATTTAGGCTTTATTCGTATTAGGCCATTTAAACGCTGACAGGTCTTAAAGACACTGTCAGGTTCTTGATTCCAGACCTTTCAGCGTTTTTATAACCTGAAAGCGCTGATTTATAAAACAACAGATATCCTTGAGGTATCATTATGAACTCTGGAAATATTATTTCAATACAGTTTCTTTGGTTGTTGAAAAAAAATAAGGTTCTTAAATTTTTGTTTTGATTGTGGTGTCAGACCTCTCAAAGACTGCATACAATGGTTTGTGCTTTATTTTAAAGTTGAGCCTAAATATTTAAGTACTCATTACAAGAAAATCTAAAACAGCTGTCATTAACAAATTTTAACTTTTATTTTAATCTTTGAAAATCAATAATTTAATAGATTATATAATCATTTTGTAAAATTTATTTCATAAATATATAAACAAAAATGATGTTTAATTTTTTATATGTTTGTGTTAGACAAAATGAAAACAAAAAACAGTTCAGAAACAGAAAACAAATTGAAAATTAAAATTGAAAAAATGAAAACAAAATTGAAAATTATTCCGGCTTTAATGATTGCAGCAAGTTTACTTTTTACTGCATGTAATGACGAAGACGAAACTCCGGTAATGGAGACGAAAAACATTGTTGAAGTGGCTGCTGATGCAGGAAACTTCAGCATTTTAATTGAAGCTGCTCAGAAAGCAGGGCTTGCCGAATTTTTAAGTACCGAAAACAACCTGACGGTATTTGCACCCACCGATGCCGCTTTTGCAGCGCTTTTAAGCGACCTTGGACTTTCATCGCTCGATGACATTCCGGTAGCTGATTTGACTCAGATTTTGACTTACCATGTAATCGGCGCCAAAGTAATGTCAACCGATTTAAGCACCGGCTACGTTCCCACACTGGCCAGTTTCAACAACAACAACATTTCAATGTATGTTGAAGTTGGCAACGGAGTTTCCATCAACGGCAGCGTTTCGGTAACCACTGCCGATGTTGAGGCTGAAAACGGGGTTATTCACGTGGTGGACAAGGTGATACTGCCGCCTACAGTTGTAAGCATTGCGCTGGCCAACGAAAATTTTACCACGCTGGTTCAGGCGGTTGTGAAAGCAGGTTTGGTTGATGCTTTGAGTGCTGAAGGACCATTTACTGTTTTTGCACCCACTAATGCCGCGTTCGATGCACTGTTTGCTCAGCTTGGAATTTCTGGAATCGATGATTTAACCGCCGAACAACTGGTACCAATTTTAACGTACCATGTGGTACCCGGAAATGTTGTTTCAACGGACCTTTCAAGCGGAGAAGTGGGCACGTTGAACGGACAAAACCTTTCGGTTGACCTGTCTGCCGGAGTGAAAATCAACGAGAGCGAAGTGATTGCCGCCGATATTCAGGGATCAAACGGTGTAATTCACGTGATTGACCAGGTGCTTATTCCCTGATAAATTTTAAAATCAAAATAGTAATAATCAATTAAAAATTCAGAAAATGAAAACAAAAATGAGAAACATCGCAATGGCAGTAGCACTGACAGTTGGAGTAACTTCAGTAACTGCTTCAGAATTCAATAATGCAGAACTTTTATTGAATACCGCAGAAAAAACAATGGCTATGGAAAGCTGGATGCTTGATGCTGACCTTTTTGGCGCCGACGATTCAAAAAGCGCCAATTCAACGGTTGTTGAAATTGCAGTGAGCAACCCCGATTTCTCCATTCTGGTGGAAGCGGTATCCAAGGCTGGTTTGGTTGATGCACTGAGCGCCGAAGGACCGTTTACGGTTTTTGCACCCACTAACGACGCTTTTAAAAGCCTTTTCAGCCAGTTGGGCGTTTCAGGTATAAAAGACCTCACCGCCGAACAACTGACCCCGATTCTGACCTACCACGTTGTTTCCGGAAAAGTAATGTCAACCGATTTGTCGAATGCTTCGGTGGCCACGCTTAACGGGCAGAAAATCAAAATTGACCTTTCATCGGGAGTAAAAATTAACGACAGCAAAGTGGTTGCCGCAGACATCGAAGGCAAAAACGGTGTCATTCATGTAATTGACAGCGTGTTACTGCCTGAATAATTATATGCAGGTCATTACATTACTTGTGATGCTATGACTTTTCAGAAAAATACGCCATAAAAAATGTTCCGGCTTCGAAAGGGGCCGGTAATTTTTTTACCACCTGTACGTAAACGAAACCGACGGAATAACCGGGAACAGTGTTATCTGTTTCATCTGGTCGCCTTTTTTGTAGTAATACCACGGATTGAGGCGGTTGTACACATTATAAACCGAAAAATTCCAGATGTAGCTTTTCCCGGCATTTTGCCGCTCAATGCGGTACGAAAGATTGTTTTTGTTTCAAAAATATACTCCAAAGAATTGGTCATATTTTTAAAACTTCACCGAATACTTTAAGCTTGGTATAATCGTAAATCCGCTTTGCTGATTTCGATAAAGCATTCGCGGGTCGTCAAGTTATCCTTTTATTTGTTTGATTAAGGTTGCTCCGCTAATAAGCATAAAATGGAGGGACTAAAATAATTCCTTTCAATATTCAGAGAAATGCTTGTTTTTTCAACACATTATACTGCAACCCTACACTTATTACCGGTGAAATGGTATTTTCAGGAAAATACCCATTATTGTTTTCGTTTGGTAGAAAAACAGACCCGCTTTTACTGATGCAATCAATTTAAATTTCTCCTGAGTCGATTTTTACAGCTTCTGTATATTTTCACATTTTTAATTCACCCTGAACATTTGTTTTCGATAACCCGCAAAAATCCCGGTTCCGTTTTTTATATTACTGTAAACCATGAGTGGCGGATTTCCCAGATTGCCCCTGTTGGATATTTGAAGCGAGTAATCTTTTTGAAATTGGTAATACTCTGTGCTTAAATCCAGAAATTCAATCCAATATTCTCCATCATAAAAATATGAGGTGTAAATATCCACTGATGTTTTTTCTGAAAAATCGCCGAGCAAAGTGAAAGTCTCGTAAGGTGCCTGGTAAAACAGTCCAACCGGGGAGATACATGTTTCCATTGAAAATGCAGCTTGGTCGCGATAATCAACCTGGTCTAAAAAAGTTGCCTCTCCTATTTTTTCTGAGTTTTCAAATGCCTTTACCTCCCCAATTATTGGGGCAAGAGTTTTCCACAATGGACCAAAAACAGTTTGCCCGTTTAAAACATGCAGGTTATTTACTATTTGTTGTTCAACTCCATTTTCAAGCATTCTATTAAAACTATTTTCGTTAAAATAGTACCTCTTGTATCCTGCAATTGAGTCGAATTTTAACATCCTTACCCGGCAAAGAGAATTGGAATCGACCGGTGGTATAACTGTAAATCCGGCAGAAACCATCTCCGAATAAGCATTATATGAAGATACAACTGTTCGTAATGTCAGGTCTGTACTTATCTCCGAAACACTGCTTTGGTGAGGGACGGAACTTTGAGCGATTATATTCTCCCGGCCCTCTACTTCAACTATCAGCATATATTTAACTCCTGACTGTGGATAAGCGTCTGCTTCATAAACCCCATTGCTGGTATGTTGTAAATAGATTGTTGTATTGTTCCCCGTTATCGATACCTGCGCATTTTTCACCGGTTCAGGAGACTCACTTTTATTTAAATTAAACGTTTTATAAATTTTCACGCTCCACGGCAAACTGTCTGTAAAAAAACTGGTTACAACAAACTCCTGTGCATCTCCGGAGATTTCAAGTTCGATTTCTTTCATGCAACTTGTAAGTATTATGAATGAAGATAGTACAAGTAAATGTTTTGATAAATTGAATATTGTTTGGCTCATAAGTGTTAAATTAAAATGCATTGAAACTAAACCGGTAACTAACAGAAGGTACGAAAGTAAAAACCGAGAAACTTTTATAAACAATTTTCCCCTCATCTCCTGTTTCCGGGAAAATCATCATGGGATTATTTCGGGCATAAACATTATAAACAGAAAAGTTCCAGGTTCGTACACCTCTGCGCTTTTGTTTAATAAAATTTATTCCAATATCCATACGATGGTAAGCAGGTAAACGTTCCTGATTTATGCCACTGTAATAGGTTACATTTTCAGGTTTGTAAATTATCTGATCGTAAAAACCAAAATCATTCATCATACCGTATAATGGAGAGCGTGCATATCCTTGATCCCCACTATACCCTGTCATTGATAAAGTAATGGGCATTCCTGTTGCATACACCCATGAACCCGTTAAATCAATTCTGTTGTTCGGGCTGTACATACCAACCAGTTTAAGCTGGTGCCTGCTATCGTATTTAAAACGGAAAGGTTTTCCTTTGTTAATATTATGAAACTGTCGCGTTGATTCAGAAAGTGAATAGGCAACCCATCCATTTAGCTTTCCCGAAACTTTCGAAAGCTGAAGCTCTATTCCTTTGGAGTTTCCTTTTCCCTGGGTTACTTTTTCATACCACGTTTCATCCAGAGAAAAAAAGGATTCCCCGTTTTTATAGTTCACAACATTTTTCATGCTTTTATGGTATATTTCAGCCCTGAATTCATACATGCTGCTGAAGTTGCATTTAATTCCAAAATCAAATTGATTTGACCGGGCTGGCATTAATCCTTTAACAGATGGAACCCACATATCTACCGGGAATGTACTTCCATTGTCAACCAGCAGGTGTAAAGGCTGTGCCATTTTTGTCCAGCTTCCATACACCGCAAAATTGCCACTCAGTTTATAATTGGCCATAATACGTGGCTGCAACGAGAAAAAACTGTCTCCTTTATTGTATGCAACCAGAAATGCTGCACCTGCATTTATAAACAATTTATCAGAAAAACTCAAATGATTCTCTATATAGCAGTTTCCTTCAAATAATTTCTCCCTGGTTTCGTGTACATTTCTGGAAAAATTTTCTGTTGGTGTTGATTCTGACTCATAGTTTAAATCGAGTTTTCCGGGAACAAAAGTGCGCGAATTAATCTGCGCTCCCATAAGCACTTTTAGCCAGGGGAGAGCAAAATAATCAAAATCCGACGCTAAACCTATGTCATCAATCTCTGATAAATTCACAAAAGATGTGTGTTCGTTTAGCGTATCGATGGACGATATCTGAAAATAATTATTGCCAATGAATGTTTCGTATTTGTAAGTAGAATACGAAATGGAGGTATTGGAGAAAAGCTTTTCATTAAACAGGTGGTTCCAACGCGAAGACAGGGTGAGATTTCCCCACTGGTTAGTAAAATCTGAACGGTTTTCGAGTTTTCCATATTCTATCGAATGATGCGAAAGTCCTCTCTGGTTATACTTCTCTTTTTCTGATAAAAATAGTTTATCTCTACCTGTGTAAATGCTAAAATATACCCGGTCGTTGGGAGAAAGAATAAAGTTCGATTTTAAATTAATATCGTAAAAATTGTAGCCCGACCAGTTTTTGGTTGTTTTGTACATGTCCTCTTGTTTAATGGCGTTTAAAGGGGTGTATAGTAAGTCGGCGTATGTTCTTCTTATGGCAAGGATAAACGAGGATTTGCCCTTTTTTATGGGGCTTTCGTATATCAATTTTGAAGAAATTGTACCAACTGTAAAATCCAGTTTTCTGTTGTAAAGGTTGCCTTCTTTCAACCGAATATCGATTACAGAGGATAACCTGCCGGAATACCTGGCAGGAAATCCTCCTTTATAAACATCAACGCTTTTAACTATCTCAGGAGTAAATACCGAGAAAAATCCGAAAAGATGATTGACATTATAAACGGGCATCCCATCTAACAACATCAGATTTTGTCCCCGATCTCCACCCCTTACATATATGCCGGAACTCCCTTCTTTTCCCATATCTATTCCCGGCATTAATTGCAACGATTTTATTACATCTTTTTCACCCAGCAAACCCGGTATTTTTTCCAGTTGTTTTGCTGTAAACGTTATTCTTCCGGCAGGGGTAAAATCTTCGTCGGCAGTTTTAGTCGCTTTAACAATGACGTCATCCAGGGCTTGTCCAGGCTCCAGCAGTATTGCTAAGGTAGTATCGTTTTTACAAAATACAGACTTGGTTATTTTTTTATATCCCACATACGAAACTGTAAGATGCACCGTATCTCCACTATTTGTTTTGAAGCTAAAAAACCCATATGGGTTGGTAAGAGTTCCTTTCCCTGTTATTTTATTATAGACGTGGGCATTAATAAGTGCTTCCCCGCTACGACTATCGGATACAAAACCACTTATAATACCTTGGGAGAATGCTTCAATATGCAAAACAGACAACAGCAACGATAACGCACTAAGGAGTTTTAACAGTTTCATAAATTTTTTTGTCGATAAGTACATACCTAAACGAAAAACTCGTGTAAAAATTTCCCGGATAAGATTACATTTCTTATCCGGGAAAAGTGGTCAGTAATATTATAAATCGACACTTATTTTATTTTCTTCTAAAATTCCACTTGACCAAAAAGTTACTCTGAAATCCCTAAGCGCAAAATCTTTATAAAAGGCTTGTGTGGAATAATACAGTTTGCTTATATAGTGCACCTTAACAGTGCTCCTTGTAGTTCCAATGTAATCATCCTGAAACCAGCCGGTATATCCGGGGGTAGGGGCAACTCCAATTTCAGGATAAGCAAACAGTTTCGGGGTGAAAAAATATTTGATGCCGCCCGAAACTGCAAGATGGTTAAACGACGTATTGTCGAAGTTTCCGTAAACAGGTTGTTCACCGCCCTGACCACCTGGCCCCAACGGGTTTTTTTGCAAAAATACATCGCCGGAAAGGTTGTAGTAATTCAGCTCCACAACCTGGTGAAT
>Ga0334892_1001035_pt1 | contig 26349 bp, 22 predicted proteins | sample GraSluR3_MG_4_FD_207213 | JGI IMG/M metagenome (GOLD analysis project Ga0334892, IMG submission 207213) | Sludge microbial communities from methane-producing bioreactor in Wageningen University, Netherlands - Granular Sludge_15_04-R3 | ecosystem: Engineered > Bioreactor > Anaerobic >...
TCATTAGCCAGGTCTATTCCATTAATTTCGAGAGCTGTAAATACTTCCATTGAAGGCATCCTGATACTACCCCAGTCGTCTGATTCAATTACTATTAACTGGCGATTTGTTCTCCATCCAGGGATATTTGAAAGGTTTTTAATAAGAGACATATAATTAATCCTTGTCATGTATTCAGGTGCCGGCAGCTACCGGAATAAAAAATCTGCAATTGATATATTATTCACAAAAAAAGGAAGTCCAAATCCTGGAGCAAATATCCATGCACTAATGCTTTCTGAACCCACCCTGAAATTAACAAGGGAATACAATGCCATTGGGAACAAACCTATTGTTGTAGTCAGATTAATCTTTGTCCCATCCTTTTTTACCATGTAAAGAAAAATATATAATGTAGAAAAAAGGAAGAAGACAGTCTGAAAACGTCCTCCGAATGTGGGGATTACATTTCCAAAATTCACAAATGCCAAAAATAAGAGCAAAAAACTAAACAAGTTTTTTGAATTGTTTTTTTGTGGCTTATGAATATTAGTCAATTGAATAAGTAAAATTAAAGTGATCAGATAATAATAGATCAAATCACTGCTTAAACCCATAAACCATGAAGCCCCTTCATAAGAATCCTGAATCGCCTGTATATATCCTTCACTCGAATAACCTTCGTATCTTGCCTGAATCGGCCCTCCCATTCTTAAAGCTAAAGTCTGAAAAACCGGACCAAGCAGATCCGGTAAAACGAAGGAGCTGATAACAATTGGAATATATATCAAATTGCGATTGCCAAGTATAAAGTATATCAGCAGTACAACATTTGCAGAGAGAAAACTCCAGTGCACCAGCGAGGATGCAGCGGTAAGAACAAGATACCTTGGGTCACGGTTCAGAACAACATGACAGGCTCCATAGAAAAACATCCATATTGCTGTTGGCATCCTTACCCCTCCCACAAAGAAAATAGGTACCAGCATTATAAAGAATAACATGTATACTAATGCATTCCATCCCGGATTTTCGGAGTAATGTTTATGCAGGAGGTTAACTGATTTTAAGTAAAAGAATCCCATAATCGCTGTCCATACACCAAATAATACTCCAGGATGACTTGTGAAGCGTGAAACAATGAAAGTAACCAATGGCTGTGCAATGTCAACTGTTGTATCGGAATACAAACCCCCGACAATTTTGAAAAAGTCACTGAATGGCAACTCTGATGTAAGCTTAAGATTTAAGGCATATCGTTCTGCATCAACTCCGGCATTACCCAGTACGAATGAAAGTCCGTAATAGACAAGGAACAGGTACACTATTATCTTAGCCTCTCTATTACTGTAGTTTTTAAGTGCTGTTATAAAGGCAAGGAACGGCCATAAAATAAATAATATCACATACCGGGCACCTTGTGAGATACCTATTTGAAAAGTATTATATTTAAGATATCGTTCCATAAGGTACAGACTGCCCTTAATTACCAAGAGACAGAAAAGCTTCAGCAACTCTATTTATATCATGTTTTGATATATCAATCATTCTTTGCCTTTTGTAATCTCCCTCTAAAAACTCCATTACCAGGGATGTATCGAGATTTTTAGTGTGTATATTAAGTATTGGTCTCTTCGCGAGCGCATAGTCGATCAATTTACTTGGAACAGCTTCGAGATTCAATTCACTATCGTAGACAGTATCTTCATTAACAAGAAAGTCTGCCTTGCTCATCTCATAAATGAGCGATAATCGGTCAATATAACCCCGGAGTTCAAGCTTGTTCCCCAGTTTTTCCTTATACCTTTTGTACCATTCCGGCTGCTTCGTGTAGATAATGAATAGAAAATCTCTATCATAAGAAAGAAGGAAATCCAGAAAAAGAGTCAGATCTCTTTTTCCCGGTATTATTGAGCCGGCAAAAATAAAAACCGGTTTTTCATTGTAATCAGACGAATCAGCCAGATGCACGTCATCAAGGTAAAATCCCTGCGGGATAACTCTTATTTTCGAAATAAACTCAGGATAGAATTTAGTCTTTAGCTCATAATATGGCACTACAAGGTAGTCGCATCTTCTGCAAAAATTAATTTCAAACTTCTTAAAGTAGAACGGCTTTCTGAATCTGTCCAGTCGATTAAACATATAGGGGTCGCCACAGTCAGCTATCCATCTCTTTGCAACAGGATTGCCTCCTTTTACTGCCCGGGAGACTCCCCAATGAACAGGGAAAGGGACTGCAAAAGAGATCATCAGATCATATCCCTTCTCACTCTTTAACATTCCCCTGACTTTATAGAAGTCTTCGATAGCAGGATACTCAAAGAGAACCGATAGTATTCTTAAAACAAGACGTGACATTAATGAGAGGGGTTTATATCTAAATGACGGCATGACAGGAAATGTATATTTACCCCACATTTTCAAAGTTATGGGATTATCCTTCAAAAAAGCTGAGTAGTCGTAATCTCTATGCCTGGAGATTACAACCACATCGTGTCCCTGCCGTCTGAATTCCTTTGCCAGTTCCGTTGCCCTGAAACTGCGTGGTGATATTTCCGGATAAAATGCATTCGAGACCAGCAATATTTTAAACTTTTCACTTACCATAGTAAAGATCAGAAACGAATTAATACTGACTGTTCAATTGCAGTCTTATTGCATATAATGAGGTTAGGATATTTGGATCCATCTGATATGTACGCCTGTTCAGGTCTCCTTTTAAACTGGACAGGATGCTATCCGGAAATTCCTCAACTGGGTCCAGCAATTGCCTTACACTCCCGGCCTTCAAAGAGTATATCATATTCAACCTCTCATTCAACCTTGTTTTGTAGCCTGTGATCTTTAACAGTGCTGTAATAATATAATCCGGCACTATGAATCTGATAATATCCTTTGCTGACAGTCTTTTAACTGTTCTTGAATTTGAAGCATATGGGATACTTAATAGCTCCTCTACAATTACCCCGCTTTTCTCAGCAAAATACAATAATGACCTACCCTCCCTCATTTCAAAAGGTACCTGAAGCCAAAAACCGGCAATCTCTTTGTCCCACATAGGCTGACGGCTTTCAATTCCAAAGAAATCATAAGTTCTGATGCTATTTGTAATAAACTTAGATCGTCGCTCCTGCCAGTCAAAATAAGCATAAAAATCCTCCGGGTTCACTGCAGATTCATCATAAATCTTTTCTAATTTGTTAAATATTACTGCAGTTTTTGATTTACAGAGCGCTAATCTCAAGCATCTGTCAAACACATAGTTTAATGCTTCAATCTTTTTATCAAGCTTTTCGGTTGTACTATTGAATACATTCTCTCTCACGGCTGTATGACCCGGAATAATAATATCACCCTTCTGTATAATGCCTTTAGACGTCAGTTCATATATTGCGAGGAAGTCTTGAATATGGGGCGTCGAAACACCATTAAATGATTTGAATACATAATTGTCAAATATTCCCTTGTCTTGCAGCATTTTCCATTTTTCATCGGTATACTCCACAAAATGCCAGTTGTATCCTAATTGCCGGGCGACTGATTTACTGATCTGAGATTGATCATTCCCCGGAGCCCCATATGAAAAGCATATAACATTTTTAATGCCAAGGCGATACAGGTAGTTAACTATTAAGCGTGAGTCATGGCCTCCACTTAATGGTATTATCCAGTTCCGTACATTCGGAGTAACTTGTACCAACCTGGTGAAAACAAACTCCAAAAGATTATCAAGCGCTCTCCCATAAGCAGAGATATTCTTAAGTCCGCTAACTAAGTCAGTAGTTACAAACTTAAAATATCTTGTCATATATTGATTCTCTGAATTTAAGACCACAACCTCTGCCGACTGCAATCCATTGACATTTTTATAGATTGTACCATTTCCAATAACCATACCCATTGAAATGAACTCTTCCAAACGTTCAAAATCAAGGTCAAATCTGCCATTTTCATTCTGAAATTGTTCAAGACTATCAGTAACGAACATCTCACCATTAATGTACCCGTAAAACAGTGGAAAACTTCTAATAATGTCAGAGGCAATAATTACCTCTGTTTCACTTTTCAATATTAATGAAAACAATCCGGTGGTTTTTTTTAGTATACCATTTAGTATATCATCAGAATGAGCCGGCCTTTTGTTTAAGTTGTCAATCAAATCCTCCTTCCAGTCAATTGAATTTTTATCAGAAATATTAAGGTAAAGTGGATTACCAAGAAGATAAAGATCATAATCATTAACCTTAATGTACTGATATTTTGTTTCTGAGTAAAGGTATATTGCACTGTTTCTAATCATATCTGATAAGCTAAAATCAGAGACATATATGCATGGATGATCTCGTTTAGTAATGTTATAATTGCATCTTATTACATATTACATAAAGGTTGAAAACCTTTTAAATCTGATCTTCAATGATCTCTTAATTCTGAACATAAGCCAGTTAAGATAAAACCAGTGCATGGAGACGTTATACTGATTACCCATCTTCTTATATAAACTACTGCACCCCTCAGTATTCAATTTTCTTAATGGACCTGTTTTTAGTTTGTTATGCATTTCCCTATAAAGCCTGAAATAACTCAATGTCCCCATAGAAATGATAGAAATAACAGTAAAATGCACTATGTAACAATTAATGAATTGTTTCTGTTCCTTATGCCGGCATATCTCATTCCTGAACTGCAGAAGGTTATTGGCCGCCATAATAAACCCATTTCTGGCCTTATCTGAGTAATACAGATCGCTGTGGGTCGCTGAACCTGGTCTGGTAGTCCTATAATAAAATGGTTGATTTATAAACATAACTTTACTGGAAAGGCATACAGCCCTTGGCAATAATTCACCATCTTCAAGATATGGTATATCTGGCAAATAACGTAAATAATGTAGATTTAAGAAATCCCTTCTAAAGAAAATTGCTACGGTCCTATGAGGATCACGGCTCTCAATATTGCTATTTCTAAATTCTTTATAGTATTCAATTCCTGTAAGCACTCTACCCTTCCTATATAAAGGGTCATACTTGAACTCCTCCTCACCCTGCTCATTTAAAATAATAAAGCCTGTGAACCCAATATCCAAATTGAATTGTTCAACAAATTCTAACCGTGCCCCAAGAATATTATGACTAACATAATCATCAGGATCAACCATTAACAGATATTTACCTCTGGCTATATCAATACCGTTGTTACGTGCCATTGAAACGCCCTGATTCTCCTGATCTATAAGGACAATATTATCGAACTCCGACTGGAGCTGTGTAACAACCCCCCGGCAATCATCAGGTGATCCATCATTGATGCAGATAATTTCATATTCGTCTTTTGGAATATCCTGCTCCTCAAGACTCCTTAAGCACCTCTCAACGTACTGTTCAACATTATACATCGGAATAATAACAGATAACCTCATAAAAAAAGCTTCAAGCGTTAGATAACTCATTGTAGATCATAAGCCAGTCACAGATCACACTATCCCATGAAGAAAAACCCTTAAGTATTTCCTTGTTCCCGGTATTTGTCTCCTTTAAGTCAATATGATTGTCAATTGTATGAGAAATGGTGTCAGTAAGTGTTTCAAGTGAAGCGGTAAGATAAAAAACCCCCATTTCGCTCAGGGTTCCGTATGGCAGCCAGTCTCCGGCTATGATAATACCACCCGCATAGAGATGCTCCTGAATAGCTGAAGCGAGGGCATCTGTCTTCTGAATAGTAATAAGCAAGTCGCTTACAATTCTGTATTTACACAGCTCATCCAGCGATAAAAACGATGTCAGAATCAAACCAGGCATACCCATTGCATCCATCTTCCTTCTGATTTCTGCAATGTATCCTTTTGTCCCCCCGTAAGTCATTGGCAGTATCAGAAAAAGCCTCTCCCGGTGTCTTGCGGGTAGTTCTGATAAAGCATCTAGGATAAGATGGTGCTGATGGCCTGTACTGCCGTTAGTGCCGCAAGCTATAATTATCTTATCTGAGGGTAGTTTCATCATCTTCCTGTAGAATCCACTGTTACCCCTTTGCAAAAGATTGTCAATAATATCAAATTGTACAATTCCAAAATGGGCCAATCTGACTTTATTTTTCAGCTCAGGAAAAACCCTTAAGAAGTCATTCGCAATCTGCAGAGTTTCGATCTGAACTATATCCACTTTCTGATAAAGAGCACGCTGCTGTTCTATACGATGAACGTCAACCCTGTAAAAATCAGATCCCCAGATAGTGATCTTTATTTTTTTTTTCCTCCTGGCATATAACTCTTCTATTATTTCATCATAGATAGGGCTGAAAAAGTGTATATCAACTATCTCAAAACTTTCAGCAATTTTAAGCATAATCCTGCTTCTTAAAATACCCGACAACAGCCCCCTCAGTTTAGGCACCTTTGCAAACAGAATTGCGATTCTGATCCAAAGAGGTATTTTGATCTCTCCTCTGTACCGCCATGTGGCTATGTTAAATGAGGCAACCTTAACACCATTCTTGTCAAGGTTTTTGCATAGGTAATCTATAGTATGATAATGATTTGCATCCTGAAAGAAAGCAAGTACTTTATATTCCTTTCCTTTTTTCGAATTCATAAATCATTAAAGTGTTTCATTGCTGCCAGTAGTGATAATACCTGTATCTTTTCCAGTGCATTGCCTCCTTTAAAAAGTTGTATGCAGTCTGTTTTCAATTCTGCATAATCATCTAAAAGTTGAAGATTATCATTGAAGTACCTGGTAAAAAATATGTTTAGTTCATAATTAACTATAAGCCATGACTCAAACGGATTCATTGCATTTAAGGATGGGTGATATTTAAGATTTAGTTGTCTGGCCATTCTGCGGTATAATGTCCTGATTGCATCCTCAAGGGTTAACACCCTGCCGTTATGATACAACCTTAATCTGTCTTTGTAGCGCTTTTTCAAGACTACTCCTGTTTTGTCATATTTAAATGAAGCTGCCAATGGATGCTTTTCAATTATCCACTTCTTATATATATTCCTGTTGTGTCTATACTTAAGGGGAATCGTTAGACAATACTCCCAGAAATCAAGGTTACAGAATGGTGAAAATGACTCTGTGAAGAGATGTATCCCTGATATTCCAAAAGTCTGACCGGTAAGAAACTTATTCCTGATTATAAAAATTTCTTCATCTTCATAATCATTGATATCAATTGCACTCTCAGATATCTTGTGAATCAACCTGGTTGAAAACGCCCCGTCTGAAATTGATGGCTTTCTGTGGGCCGGATAATCCCAGTTAAGAACACCATCACCCCCCATAAGACCAGTATGCAATATTCCAAGAGTGTTAAAATTCAGGTATTTCCACATACTAAATTCAATTCCGGCCCCATAGTATAACACATTACCTTCAGTAAACGTCGTAACCTCGTCAATATCAAACATAAATAACCCGTTGTCCAGTGACTTAAACAACCACTCGTGTTTAAGACTGGCTGCTATCTCACAAGCTATAGTCTGATCAAGATATCCCGATTGCGAAAAGGTAACATTTAGCTGTTTTTCGTATCCCAGTTCATGCGCACAACAGACAGTCATTCTTGAATCAAGACCCCCCGAAAGGGTCGTAACATGCGTAAAACCGTATTCGCGATCTTTCTCAAATTGCTGTACAACAGCCTGTTTAAAAAGCACATCTATACTTTGAACAATGTCACCCTGCCTATCTGCTGTAAAAACTTCATTTGAAAACCGGTAATACTCATTCTCATGAAATTTTAGAGCCTCGTAGACTCCGTAGTAACAAGCTTTTAGTCTTCTAACCTCCCTGAACAGGGTATAACCCTCAAACATGTAACCATGAGTGAGAAGCATATATGCTCCGTCTATATCAAGGTTTAGTCTCTGATTGATCTTGCTTAATTCAGTCTTAATCAGATTTATCTTTGATGCGACAATTAGCGTACCATTAAGTTTTGAGAAGAAAACAGGTCTCTCACTCTGTATATTTGAAAAGAATATCCATTTATCACTTTTCTTGTCAAGTAATATTCCATTGAAAGAGCCTTTCAGTAATTTAAAGAAGATCTCCCCCTTTTTGAAATACAATTCTGAAACCGTATCAAACCATGATTTGTTCTTACCATCAACAATGAGTTCCCTCATGTTGAATACTACACCAACAAGCAGTACCAACAAGTGATCATTTTCCTCCAGAATGAAGTCATGGTGGAATTTACATTTACCATTTACGCCGACAAAATAACTACCGTCAGTAATCCCCTTAAAACCTTCGGGATGTTTTACTTGCCGTTGACTATCAACAATGCAGATGTAATCCATTCAGAAATTCATATAAACTAAGTTACGCTCCTGAGCCTGGACATATATTCATTCCAGTCGCCTATATCTGTCCAACATGTATGCCAGACAGGAAAAACGCCAACATTTCGTCTGCTTGCCTGGAGATTTGCAATCAGGTCGGTCAGATTAAAAACCACACCCTCAGGAATCTCGTTTATTAAGTGAGCCTCCAGAATATACATACCTGTATTGATCTTGAAAGTCATTTCAGGCTTTTCGACAAGTTCAACGAGGTTTCCGTTATCACCGGTCTCGATAGTACCATATGCAATAGGAAAATTCTTCACCGCCGCCACAACTGTAATCTCATTCCTGTTCCTTGTATGGAAGTCAAGTATCTCACTATAATCCTGATCAACCAAAATATCACAGTTGGTAACGAAAAAGGTTTCATTGATTTTTCCTTTGAGGAGATTAAGGCTGCCAGCAGTACCTGAAGGGGCTCCCTCTTCAAAATAATCAATCTCATAGTCGAGATCAAGACTATTTATGTAGTACTTGATTAGAGCTGCCTTATAATTCAGAGATATGTGGAATCTTTTCGAACCAAAACGGGCAAAACGGTCAAATATCTCTTCCAGCATTGTCTTTTCCCCGATTGGAATCAAGGGTTTTGGCAAGACATTTGTCAATGGTTTCAAACGTGTACCCAGCCCTCCTGCCATAATGACAACCGGAAGGTTGAAACCTTTTGAAACTGAGGGCTCCTTTTCAATGAACAGGTCCTCCCAGAAAAACAAATCCACCAATTCACCCTCTTCATTAACGACAGGCATAAACTCGGTTCGGTGCTGAAGCATTACTGTCTTTGTTTGCTCAATGGGATCCCCCGGCTTTGCAACTACACGCCCCTCTGTTTGAAGGATACGGTTAATAGCACTGTTTAAATCTATATTCCTGATTATGGCCCTGTGTATATCTCCTATAGACAATAACCCCCTGTATCGACCTCCCTCCAGAACAAGAAGCAACTTGCGGCTTATCCTGTCCATTTGCTTCAAAGCATCCAGCAATGATGCGCCTACATCAATTCCTATATTTCCAATATCATCAATCATTCAGATGCTCTTTAATCCTGTCGGTGATATATACTATTTCGTTATCGGTTAGGCGGGAGTACATTGGTAATGTTATCAGGTTATCGGAAACATATTCTGTAACAGGTAAGCTGGCATTAAATTCCCTATAGACAGAGAATCTGTGAACTGCAGGATAATGCACGCTTGTCTGAATCCCGGCCTCTGCAAGTTTCCTGCGTATATGATCACGTTTTTCATGCGTCGAGCCTTCAAGCACTATTGTAAATACATAATTGGATGAAAATTCGCTGACCTCTTCAAAGGGTATCACCAAACCATCAACATCCTTCAATAATTCAATGTACCGGTTCCGTTTTTTCTCACGTTCCTGCAGGTCAGAATAGAGTTTATCCAGCTGTACAATGCCTATTGAGGCTCTTATATCATCCATGCGGTAATTAAATCCAAATTCTATCACATCATAATCTGTCGCGTGGCCCCTGGCTCTGTGATAGGAGAGACTTGTCATACCGTGAGAACGCAACAGCCTTCCCCGTTTTGCATAATCAATATTATTTGTTACGAGCATACCTCCCTCACCTGTACTTATATTCTTATTCGAGTAGAAACTAAAACAACCAATGTCGCCAATAGTCCCCAGCTTCCGGCCTCTGTATTCAGATAATGGTCCGTGACAGGCATCTTCTATGACTTTAAGGTTATATTGATCCGCAATCTTCATTATCTTCTCCATATCACAGCCAAAGCCGGCAAAGTGCATTACAACAATCGCTTTCGTTCTTGAAGTAATCTTACGCTCAACATCCTCAGGGTCAATCGTCAGATCTTTAAGACTGTTTACATCAGCAAAAACCGGTATGGCATTAACGTACCTTATTGCATTGCAGGTTGCCACAAAAGTAAGTGAAGGGCATATCACTTCGTCACCGGATTCTATACCTGCCAGCTTCATGGCGAGATGCAGGGATACCGTGCAGCTTGATAATGACAAAGCATACCCAACGTTAAGCATCTCTGCAAATTTTTTCTCAAACTCTTCTGTTCTTGGACCTGTAGATATCCATTTTGACCTGATGGTTTCCAGAGCAGCCTCCTCCTCTCTTTTGTCAAAATTCAGGTCGAACAGTGGTATTCTGTAATCAATCATTGTAACTAATAGTTAATTTCAAAGTTTCCATACTTACCCGGAGACTCCAATGAGTCAGCAAATAGACCTATCTCAAAAGCTCTGATCAGCTCCTGTATACCATAAGGAACAGAATACTCTGGTGTAAACCCAAGAATATTCCTTACTTTTGAGAATGCAACCCTGAAGTTTCTTGCATCGGTTCCATTCATACCATAATTAATCCGGCTGTCAGGCAGATATTTAAGTAGTTCGTCAACTATCATTTTCTTGGTAAAATTATTTTCATCACCACCTACATTAAACACCTCGAAATTGACTTTTTCGGAGCCTGCATTTATTACAGTCTCCAGAAGCCGGGCAAAATCCCTCACATGGCAATAAGGTCTCCATGTATTTTCATCAAAGACCAGTAACTCCTCTTTCAGCGCCAGCGTGGCTGCAAATTCATTAACCGTAAGGTCAAACCTCATACGAGGTGAGAGACCAAAGGCAGTACCAAATCTTAACACTACGCCGGTGTAATCAACATTACCCTTTTTCGATAGCAGATACTTTTCATTGTCTACCTTGTCCTTCGCATAGAGGGAGATCGGTTTAAGCTCGTATTCTTCATCAGCTAAATCATTTTCACTGATAATACCATAATTTGAGCAGGTAGATATAAATACGAATTTGTCCAGTCTTTTTCCGTTGAAGAAATCAATACACTTTTTTATACCTATATTATTAATCAGATCAGATTCATCAGGATATTTTTTGGTAATTGGATCACCCACAAGTCCGGCAAGCAAAATCACATCTGTAATATCTCTGGCCGCCAGTTCAATCTTTGAAATGTCGTTGATATCACCATATATGAATGTATAGTCAGGATCACCCAGGTAGGGATGAATCGCAAAATGATTATTATAGATCAGATTGTCAAGTACTGTAACCTTAAAGCCTTTTTTCAGAAAATGGCCTGTTATTACCGAGCCAATATAACCGGCCCCTCCAATTAATAGTATATGCTTTATCATAGAGTATATTTCAAATATTGTAGATCTCTGTCTTGTACTTTTCGATATTGCTGTTAATCCAACTTATAGTCCGTTTCAAACCCGCCTCAAGTTCTACTGCCGGAGAATAGTTAAGAAGTCTGTGGGTGTCTGATATCTCTTCTTCTAGGCTGGCAGCAGGACCTGCATAAGGTCTTACTCTTTTCTCATCAGTAACAATATGAAGTTCTTTATTGTTTATAATATTGAAGATTAAGCCGGCAAGTTCCTTAATTGATATTGATAAACCGGTACCCCAATGAAGTATCCTGCCCTGTGCATTATCATTTTCAGCAGTTCTCAGGATTGCTTCAACCGTATCATCGACAAAATTAAAGTCCATCTTTGGCTCAAGGGCTCCAAGGTGTACATCATTCCTGGTAAGTGCCTGGCTGATTATTGTCGGAATAATTGCCCGCGCAGACTGCCTTGGCCCGTAGTTATTCATCAACCGGATTGTACTTACCTGAAGAGCTGAGCCTTCATGGAATCCAAGCCCTACTTTTTCCATTGCGGCCTTGCTCATTATGTAAGGCGAAAGAAGAGACCTCTTCTCGCTTGCCCCTGCCGAAGATGTAATGACAACCCGTCTTACTCCCGCAGCCTTTGAGGCTAATAATAGATTAAACGTGCCAACAGTGTTAACCTGAAATACCTGACGCGGATTCAGTAAAGAATATGGAATGCTTGGTATTGCGGCAAGATGAAAGACAACTTCCGTGTCTTTCAATGCAGGTAGGATTGATGCCTCATCTGTTATATCACCGGAATGAATTTCAATGTCTCTTCTATACATTTCAGGAATTGACTCCAGCAGACCAAAGGAGTTTGCCGAATTATACCGGATAAAGGTTCGTACGACACTACCCTCCCTTAATAATCTTTCGGTCAGGTGACTGCCAATGAACCCCCCGGCTCCTGTAATCAGTATTTTCCTGTTTTTCCAATAACCTGCATCCGCAGGCTTGCTGTCATATATCATATGTTGTATGTTAGTGCCTTATAAGTATGTATATTATCCAGTATCCATTTAATTGTGATCTCCATTCCCTCTTTATAACTGTAAGAAGGCTGCCAGCCTGTCCTCTCCTTAAGTTTCGTGTAATCACCCCGCAATGTTCCGACCTCACTATTGGCTGGCCTGATACGGGTCTCATCAGTAATTACTTTAAGGTTATTTTTTCCTATTATCCTCGATACCAGGTTAATAATCTCAGCTATCGATATATAGCAGTTAGAACCGATATTAAACACTTCTCCGTTTTCTTCAAGACCTGCTATCCGTATCAGCGCCTCAACTGTATCGAGCACAAATGTAAAATCACGCTTCGGATAGACCGAGCCTATCATTATTTCATCACTCTGCAGCATCTGGCTGATAATTGTCGGTGTTACAGCCCTGGCCGATTGACGTGGTCCGTAATTATTGAATAACCTTACGATTGTAACAGGCAGGTTATATGAGTAAAAATGTCCCCATGCAAAATTCTCCATAGCAGCCTTGGAAGCGGCATAGGGTGATTTGGGAAACTGCGGGTGTTTTTCATCAATAGGCAGGTAAATACTGTCTCCATATGTTTCTGCCGAGGATATGAGGATTATCTTGCCTGGTTTTGCTTCCCTTGATGCATTTAGAAGATTAAGTGAACCCAGGGCATTATTTTCAAAGACATCATGCGGATAAATAAATGAATATGGGATTCCAGGAATCGCGGCTAAGTGAAAGACTACATCTTTATCTTTTAAAAGCATACGAAACATGTTTTCATCCCGGATATCACCTGAAACGACTTTAATATTCTCCCTTACATTCATAGGAGAGTAGTCGAGGAATCCATGAGATCCTTTTGAATTATACCGTACAAGGGCTGTTACATCGGCTCCGAGTTGAACCAGCCTTTCACACAGGTGACTTCCGATAAAACCGCCGGCACCCGTAACAAAAACTTTCTTATTCTCCATTGTAATTTTCAGGTAAGTATTATTTCAATTATCTCGTCTCTGATCATTTAATTTTCACCGCAAGGCATTAATAAATCCATATATATCATCTGTATTGTTATAAAAATGTGGTGAAATACGTATTGCAGCATCTCTTTTTGCACAAACGACATTTGAATTAAATAGCCGCTGATATATCTCTTCGGTTGAAATTTTGCCGTGAAAAAACGATAGTATCCCCGATCTTTCATTTATGCGATCCGGACTCTTGATTATATACCCCATCTCATTCAGAAGATTCGATGCACAGGAATTAAGCTCCAAAACTCTCTTCTCAATATTAGAGATTCCAATAGACAAAAGCATATCAAGAGAAGCTTTCAACCCTGTTATTCCCATTATATTCAGTGTGCCTTCCTCGAATCTGGATGCATCAGGTTTAAGTCTGACCTTATAATTTAAATAGTCGCTTTCATCTGTCATACTTTTATAGCCCAAATTTGGCACGTCAATTCTTTCGAGAAAGGACTCAGAGATATATGCTATACCTGCACCCTGGGGCCCAAGTAGCCACTTATGAGCATCGGCGGCCATCAGGTCGATATTGCAGATCTGTGTATCGATATCTAACACACCCAGCGCCTGAATTGCGTCCACGATAAAGTATATTCCCTTTTCCCTGCATAAGTTCCCCACTGCCTCAAGATCGCATCTGAATCCGTTTGTGAAGGCAACTGCACTTACACTGAGAGCCCTGGTGCGATTGTTAATATTTTGCTCAATATCCTCAACCAAATATCTTCCGCCATTCACCTTGAAGAATTTTGTCTCGACTCCTCTCGGTTTAAGGTTCAGCCATGGGAATACATTAGCAGGGAATTCATTCTCTGGAACCAGAATATTATCACCATTTTTCCACCTGATGCCATTTGCAGCAATCTGAATTCCCTGGGTTGTATTTTTGACAAATGATATTTCCGCCGGACAGGCATTTAATAGTCGTGCTGCCAATTTCCGCGTCTCCTCCACATCTTCAAGTAATTCACCGTTGCTTACAATGCCGTTATCACAATATCTTCTGTTGCAATCATCAATCGTCTCTTTAACTATTATCGAGATTGGAGCAATAGCAGCATTGTTAAGATAAATATATTTATCGGCTACAGGAAACTCTTTTCTCAATGAATCCCAGTCGGGAATTCCTTTTAAATCCATCGTGTATTAATTGTAAAACTCATTACTCTTAAGCTCGCGTCTGACCACTTTTTTCAAATAGATATAATATTTGAACGGGTTCAGATAAATAGTCAGAAGATTTAAAAGGAATCTTGTTGTTCTTTTCTTTTTGTTAATACGATTAAACCGAAAAATCTGGGTTACAATCCAGTCAAAGCGCTGCTGCAGCCTGATATCTAACGGAAGATACGGATATGTGTAAATTCTTCTAAAACCCTCTTGTTTAAAATAATTTGGATTAACCAGAAAATCTTTGCCGGTATTGTTAATTGCTGTTGAATGCCGGCGGTAATTGACTGTCACTTTATTCATAAAATGCAGCTTATGACCATTTCTTGTCAAATTAAGCCATAAGGGATAATCTTCGAGATACCTGAATCTTTCATCAAAACCACCGGCATTGAGCAGTGTCTTTCGATGAATAAACAATGACGGTGAAAAATGAATTCTGTCGCATAACAATAACATTTTGTATTGTGACCAGGCATCTCTCTTTGGATTTAAGATACTGGTTTCAAAATAAACATCATTCCCCGGAGTTTTATAAAGCAAGTTGTTTTTGTCAAAGTTGTCACTGTAAACTTCAATCGATGAAAACAGAACCTTAACTTCCGGATTATCTTCAATCCAGCGCATATTAGACTCTATACAATCAGGTTTAAGAGTATCATCGGCCCCCAGGAACTTAATCCATTCTCCATTCGCAGCTTTGAGCCCGCGGTTTGCATTCCCCGGAACGCCCGTGTTCAGTTCATGACTGATCAGCAGAGTCTCAGTGAATCTTTCACTGTGCTTTGTCAACCATCCTCTGCAAATCTCAATTGTTTTGTCCTCAGAGGAATCGTCGGTGATAATAAGTTCTATATTTATATATGTCTGGTTAAAAACACTATTGAGCGTTTCAATAATAAAATCAGAGGAATTGTATGTTGAAATAATTATTGTTACCAGATTGGTCATTTAGCAGAGATAGAAAAACAGACACTTAATCACCAAAGGTGTCTGATATTTAAGCAGTTACCTTCTTAATTTTATCAGTATGTAGGACTTAAGGTCCATCAATTCATTGATTTTAGCAAGCGAATAGATGCTTGCTATTATAAAGACAAAAATACCAGCTGAATACCTTAAGACACTACCTGTTATAAAGACAGTAAGAAAAGAAATTACTGTGAGGACGTATAACAACAATAGTCTGCCAAAGAATTTTTCAGGCAACCCAAAATCATATTTACTTCTAAGCACAAGGTATGATAATATCATCCCAAAGAAGTACGTAATAACAAATGATATTCCCAATCCGTTCAGACCAAACAAATAGTAGAAAACCAGATTCATTATCAGGATTACTGCGCCAGCTACAATCTCCATTATCATAAACAGACGACCATTGCCTTTGGCAAGATAGACATAACCCATGGCCCATGAAATTGCTTTGAACTGCATACCAAGAACCGTAAGATTTGCGAACATCACAACCGGAAGGAATGAAGGGGTATATAATACTCTGACCACTAATGGCATGGTAACAATCAGAAGAGCAAGAAGAGGTGTCATAATAAGCAGGGCTGTCTCTCCCTGTTGCCGGACCAGCTCTTTAACCTTCATATTATCAGACTGAATAGCCGAGAGACGAGGAAAATAATCAGTAGCCATTGCTGCGAAAATCAGGCCTGTATACTGCCCGACAACACCCCATCCTGCATTGTACAAACCAACCTGTTCAACTCCTCCCCTGTTACTGATAAATGCATTTAAGACATAAGCAGAAAGAGATGCAACAAATCCTGCAATAGTCATGTATATGCCCAACCTCGCCATTCCAATCCCCTGATCAAAGGTCTGTTTATATGATATTTCAACGTCTTCAATTTTTACCCTTCTTGAAAAGTACCAGGTAAGAATTAATCCATTAATGGCAGATAATATCATAGCCGGTACAATCCCTTTCAAACCAAAAAAATAATATAGTGGGATTGATATAATCAAACCTAAGGATGAACCAATGACTCCTGATTTTGCCAAATCCTTAAGCCTTCTTGTTCCCTGTAAAATTGCACTTTGTCCCTTACTGATTGCCTGTAAAAGCAATGTTACCGACAACCATACAAATGCCCATGTGTAATCTTTATTTCCGAATGTCCATTGACTCAATATGGGTGCAAGTGAGATCGTTATTACCGCCCCAGCCAGACCAGTAAACCATGACCACCTGCGGAGCGTCCTAATTACCATGGATACTTTGGTAAGATTACCTGAGGCATGTGCCTCAGAGACATCCCTGACAGCGCTGAAGGCAATCCCAAGGCCTGTAATTGAGATAATAAGATTCAGTGGTGCATTAAACAATCCCAATAAACCTACACCGGTAGTACCCAGTAGCACTGCCACAAACTTTACCCTTACTATACCGATAAGGATATGGAAAACCTGCACTCCGCCGAATAGAGATGTTGCCTTAAAAATCTGGCGGTAAGAAGAACGTTCTGGGTTTATTGCAGGAGATGTTTCTATTAAGTTCTCAGCCATTAGGTTGGAAGAAGCAAGATTAATTCCTATAGTTATTGATGATATCTATAACCTGACCAACGTCATTACGAGTAATAATCTGACTTATAGGAATACTCAGAACCTGTTCGTGTATCTTTTCTGTCAACGGGTAGGAATAATTGCAAACCTCAGAATATGCCTCTTGTTTATGAGGTGGTAAGGGATAGTGAATCAATGTATCAATTCCTTTCTCATCGAGATATTTCTGCAGTCTGTCACGGTTGGGGTGGCGGATGACAAATAGGTGCCATACATGGCTTAAATATTCGGTAATCGGTATTACTTCCTGCGGTCGTGAGCTCGCCCAGCTGATGCCGGTCTCGGTTCGGTATTCGGTATTCGGTAGAATTACATCAGTGTGGTTAAGATTTTCAAGGTAGTACTGTGCGATTTTGCGCCGGTGCTGGTTGTCGGCGTCAAGGCGGGGTAATTTTACACGAAGAACAGCTGCCTGAATCTCGTCAAGTCTTGAATTCAAGCCCTTGAAATCGTGAACATATTTCTTTTTTGATCCGTAATTTGCCAGAGCCCGTATGACTTCAGCCAATTTATCATCATTTGTTGTCACTGCGCCTCCATCGCCCAGTGCTCCCAGGTTCTTTCCGGGATAGAAGCTATGTCCTGCCGCATCCCCTAACGAACCAGTCCGGTGATATGCTGCTTGTTCCGCGCTCTGTGTTCCGCGCTTGCTAAGGCTCTCATAACCTGAACCCTTAATCCTGTAACCTGACACCTTTGCTCCTGCCGCCTGAGCATTATCCTCAATGATCTTCAGATTGTATTTCTTTGCAATCTCCTCCAATTTTGATGACCAACATGCCTGACCATACAAATGCACGACCATTAAGGCTTTTGTACGGTCAGTAATATGCGGCTCTAGTAATTCAATGTCAAGATTGTATGTTTTAATGTCAGGCTCAACAAAAACAGGCGTCAGGCGGTTTTCTGTAATCGCCAGTACAGATGCAATGAATGTATTGGCCGGGACAATTACCTCGTCTCCCTCCTCCATTATACCCATAACAATCCATGCTCTGAGTATCAGTCTCAGTGCATCCAATCCGTTTGCAACTCCAATACAATGCTTTGTACCAATATAGTCAGCATACTCTCTTTCAAACGCATTTACCTCTTCACCAAGTATATACCAGCCGCTTTTAACAACCCTGTTAACCGCAATGGAGAGCTCCGGTTCGAAACTCTCGTTTATCTTCTTTAAATCTAAAAATTTAACCACTATCAGAGGTTGTAATATTACTGATTATAGATCCTCAAGCATTTTCTTCTTTTCCTGTTCGGTAAACGACCTTATTAATCTTGCGGGTATACCTCCGATAATTGAAAAATCGGGGAAAGAGTTGTTAACGTAACTGTGCGCCGCCACTACACAAAACCGGCCTAATGTAACCCCGGGCATAACCGTTGCACCCGCCCCAAGCCAGCAATGAGGGCCGATCTCCACCGGCCCTTTTTCTATAGGAAAAATCTTTTGCATCGCCAGCGAAGAATTAGGTCCGGAATCAGCCATAATGTTAACATTCTGGGCAATGCTGACGTTCGCTCCGATTTTTACTTCAGCGTTAAAGCCATTAATAATCGTATTCATTCCGATATAGGTATCTTCACCTATTTCTAGCGAATTCTGAGGGCCACCGTAAATACTGCATCTTTTAGCGACCTTTACTCTGTCACCTAACACAACATTATTAAAACTGGTTGACGGGTCAATTTCAACATCGTTACCCAATGTGATATTACTGAATCTCATGTTATTACTGCTTTTCTGTAAACGACTTCATTATCTCAAAGAAATAATCCATATCCGAAGTACTCAGGGCCTGATGAACCGGAATAAAAAAGGCCTCTTCTCCATAAAAGACACTGCATTGTACACCATGTGCATAATAGTACAACTTCAGCTGATCAAAATCAATTTTGTTTTTTTTAGTCTTAAACATGAAAACTCCCGGCACGGTTCCCTCTTCAATTAAAAAACGTTCGCTAAAACCAATACTTTCAAACTTTCTTTTCAGGTAATTGTAATTAAATATTCTCTGATTGATTATCTCTTCACTGTATCCGATATAGTGTGATAAAACATTCCTGATATATCGTAATCGTTTCTCATCCAACAGATGATCCTGAATCTTCAGATTTTTATTACAAACCAAGAGCCCTCCTATCTGTATGGGAAACATCTTGGGAAAACTATATACTGCAAAGTCTCCTGTTCTACCTGTTTCACTTAGAGGATCACGTGAAAAGAAAGCATGAGCACAATCTTCAATTATTGGCAATCCATAGGATTTTAGTTTGTCCATTTCCTTTGAGGGGTGACCGAATTCATGGTTGACAAGGATCAGTTTTGTGTCCCTCTCCATTCGGCGTGACCATTTACAGAACTTTTCTATTTCCCTGGTTACACAACCGCTTATATAGAAATTATTTGTGGTAGTAAATACCGATACAACATCGCCCGGTTTCAGGTTAAATTGTTTCAGGGCAATATTTAGTGCCTTACGGCCATTTTCAGTATAAAAATACCTCTTTCCTGAGAACCTTGAAAGAAGGTATTCTTCTATATCGTCCCTGGCAGGCAAGAGATGATTTCTACTTAGGTCAATGGTTCTGAACGGACCGATTCTGTATGAAGGCAGGCTATATGGGTCGGGGTTAATAACGAACATTATTTTGTATGTTCAGGTTTCCAGATAAATCTGTATCGAAGTGAGGAGACGATGTCATGACTTTCCTTGAATCTTAGAAGACCCTCATTGGGCAAACCTGACTCAGTAGATATTCCCATATCCAAGAATCTGTAACCCAAATCCTTATAAAAATTCCATAAATTATGCACCAGGAAATCCATTGCCCTCAGCGGGCGGCCTTGTTCACTATCGCCCCAAAATACCGCGTATCCGATTTCAGGTAAAAATCTGTAAAATATTGCCGAAGCTATTATTGACCCGTTTGGATCCGATACTTTAAAGAAATCTGTCTTCCAAAGCTTACCTGTTTCAAGAATATCATCAAAAGTCATATAAATAGGTCTTCCCATTCTTGCCCTGTTCTTAGCGATCAGGGTATATATCATCAATTTCTCCTGAATATCCTCAGCAGGGCAAAAATCAAGGCCATTTCTTAATGCCTGCCTATAGTATTCCCTACTGTTCTTCTGCTTAAATGACCCTGTAAACTGAGACAAATCTATCCAATTAGTAATTTCGGGTACGACTTGTCCAAATCCTTGTCTGATTAAAGAATTAACTACTTTGGCATTAAAGGACATATTGTAAATATCAGGTGGTAAAACAAGTTCAATTCCCTTATAGCTATGAGTTGCTATATACTTCTTGACTGAATTAATGAACTTATCTATTACACTTACATAAACATTCTCATTTTTGAAATGGAATCCGCCAAAGGGTGCTGAAAAAGGAGACAACATCATCTGATTCTTTACTCCGGCAATAAGTCCGATCTGTGGTTTATCTACTTCATAAAGAAGTCGGATAACTCTCTCAACTTTTTTACTGTTCAGCGACATAAAGCCTTCAGAGATAAAAGGATGTGGTGAATCCGGGAAAAAGGTCTTATACTCCGCTGCCTCTGTTTCGATCAGCATTTGTCGACTTTCTTAAAGTTAAGATAATCCTGGTAATCACGGATGTAATCAAACTCATTGTATTTGGCAGATGCCAATACCAGGCAGATGGAACCGGAAGAAAAGTTCACTATTTCACGCCATATTCCGGGTACGATAAACAGTCCGTAGTATGGTCTGTTAAGTTGTACTATCTTCTTATTGACCCCATCATCTATTATCACATCAAATGACCCGCTTGCAGCCACTACCAGCTGAAAAAGTTCCTTGTGTGCATGCCCACCCCTGTCAGAACCGCCAGGGACATCATATAAATAATAGACCCTCCTGATATTGAATGGTTGTCGTTCTCCATTCTGAATTATGGTAATGTTTCCGGCCCTGTTGTGTATCTTTGACAACTCCAATACATTACAGGCATGAATATCAGATACTATACCGGTCACGGCGATACCATATTTTTAAATTCTTCATTATCGCGGATATAGTCAGACTCATCATAGTCTGTTGAAGCTATTATCAAAGCTAGAGAATTGGTGGAAAAATTCTCCAGAACCCTCCAGATCATCCTGGGAACAAATACTCCATAATATGATCTGTTAAGGGAAAACCTGTAATCTTTTATTCCGTCATTTAACACTACATCAAAACTACCTGATAAAGCTACAATTATCTCCTCTGTTTCCCTGAAGGCATGCCCGCCTCTCTGTTCTCCACCCGGCACATCATAGATCCAATAAACTCTTCTTATCTTGAAAGGGAGATGTGTATCCTCTTCAATGAATGAGAGATTGCCACGTGAATCAACAATTTTTGGCAGATTCAATAAATATGGAGCCATAAAAACCAGTTTCCCTGTAAATTAATTATGAGGCTGCTTTTTCGCTTTTTTCTTCCCGAAAACCCGGAATCTGCTTCTCGCTGACATATCGTTGGTGTAACCATATTTATGACCGTAGCCATAATGGCTTTTATTCCTTCTGACTCCATTAATAACCAATCCAAGTCCTTTTATGCCATTTATACTGGCTTCATTCAGGGTCATGGCAAATAAATCCCTTAAAGTCTTACCCGGTCTTACAACCAACAACAATGTATCTGATAGTGCTGCCAGGTGATGAGTGTCAGAGACAATCCCCATAGGAGAAGAGTCTATGATTATATAGTCAAATTTTTCTTTAAGAATGTTTATAAATTCTGAGGTCTTTTCTGAAGATATAAGTTCAGAGGGGTTTGGAGGAACCGGTCCTGCCGGAATTATGAAAAGATTCTCGTATGATGTTGGTTTGATTATCTCTTCGAGTGAATCTCTGCCAATAAGCCAGGTCGATACTCCTTTCTCATTATCAAGATTAAAATCCTCATATATCTTTGGTTTCCTCAGATCGAATCCTACAAGAATTGTCCTTCTCCCCAACAGGCTGTAAACCGAAGCCAGGTTTATTGCGGTAAAGGTCTTACCCTCTTCCGGCATACTTGATGTAACCAAAATTACCGGATTACTTGTGTTTTTTATAAAAAACTCCATTCTTGACCTCATTAACCTGTAAGCTTCAGCTATTGACGAATTGGGAAGATCCAACGCAACTGTCCGCATCGTGTCGCCATTACGTGGAATTTGCCCGATAACCGGCAGGTTTGAAATGCCTTCAATATCTTCTTCCTTGAGTTTTTTATTAAAGAAGTGTATCAGCAATATCAACAGAAACGGGCCGGCAGAACCGGCAAACAGCCCTCCAAACAGAATCATAGTCCTGTTTGGAGCCACCAACCTGTTAAATCTCTGGTCTGCCGGATCTAAAACCTCACTGTCAGGCATATTGGATGCCTTCTGCATCTGCTGTTCAGACCTCATCTGCATCAGAAATGTATAGAGTTCATCGTTAAGCCTGAACTTCCTCTCAAATCCTAAAAGCTGCCTTTCAGTTGCCGGAAGGGTTGCTGCCTGCGAATTTAATCTAGAAATCTGCTTTTCATTCTCGCTAAGTGCAAGACTGTTTGCCCTTCTTAATCCATTCAGTGTTTCCCTTAACGCATCCTTTGTGCTTCTTACTCTCTGGGCAAGCAGACTCTGCAAAGGATTCAATTCACCTGCCTGTCTGCTTGATAGTTGCCCCTGCAGATCTGCAAGGGTGGTGACAAGGCTTGTAAGTGTCGGGTCATTAATGCCCATGGTGATAGGTACAATAGGCAATTCTCCTACAACATCCTTCGCAAGGTAATCTGCCAGGTAATCGTAATAACTGGCTTCAAGATTGAGGCGGGCCTTTTCATTTTCAAGAGCAGTTGCCTGACCTATAATTGCCTGTCCCTGAGCTGAAAGGTCCATAACCCTGTTTGCAGAACGGAATTGCTGTAAACGACTCTCTGTGATCATAAGAGAATCTGAAATACCAACAAGCTGATCATCAATAAACTGTATTCTTCTGTTAGCTTCCAGGTTTTTTCTATCCAAAGAAATTGACTGATAGACTTCCGTAAACTTATTCAGAAAATCGACATCTCTGGCACTGTTCGTACTGGCCATACTTATCTTCAATACAGTTCCTGATCTCGATAACGGTTCAATACTAAGCCTGCTACTAAAGCTACCCACCAAACGAACGGGATCATTAACAACAAAAAATACTGATTTATCCTTATTACGCAAAAACCAGTCCTCATTCAGACATACAACCCTGAAATTTCCTCCCGGCATCTCAATGGTCTCTCCAAATGATGCCCTTTTGTTAAAATCATAAAACTCCGATTCAGATTTCAATAAAAAACTGTTATCACCAAGATGAGTTATGGAAAATTCAAGATTCCAGGGAAGGGGAACTCCGGTCTCCGAGAAGATTTTCACAGGAACGTCAGGATAGAAGGGTATGATATTCCTTATTGTTTTTTGATAATAATTTATTTCGAAGGATAATTCCTTTAGAGTTCTTTCCGTTAAATCCCTTGACTTCAAAATATGTATCTGGTTGTCAAGGTTTCTCATACTTGCCGGCAAACCTAACCCCTGTAAAATCTGGTCATCTCCCAATAATGATCTGTCACCCGACTCGTGAACAAGCAAGGTTGTCCACGATTCATAAACCGGCATGGTGTGTCCTATATAATACCGTGCGCCAAATAATCCAACAAAAATTGTGATTACAAAAACATACCAGTTCTTAATCAGGATTGTCATTATCAGCTTTGGATCCAAACCAAAAGAAGGCTGTTGTACCTGGCTTTCCTTTTCTTTGTATATTCTCTTTATCTCACTCATTTAGAATCCTTAATAAATATTAAACCTTAGTCACCTGAAAAAACCTATTATCACAAGTGCAGTCGTAATGGTAGTAAGGAAAAGATTATAAATAGCAGCATTTGTCTGGAAACCCTTTCCTCTCATAGGCTGAACATAAATGATGTCATTTGGCATGACGTAATAGAATTCTGATGTAAGTATGCTCCTGTCTGAAAGTGTGAACTCTTTAACAATTGGTCCATATGAAGATGGTCTGATCAATTGCACTTTCTGGCGGTTTCCGTAGAAATCAATATCGCCGGCCGAGGATAAAGCTTCGAATACATTCAACCTCTCCTTACTTATCGGATATCGGCCGGGAGACCTTACCTCTCCAATAATACTAATGAAATTATTCACAAGTCTTACTGTAATAGCAGCATCATTAAGATAATTGGTAAAAATTGAATCAAGATCTGTCTTGATCTCAGCAAGTGTTTTTCCGGCTACGTTTACTTTACCTACATAAGGAATATCAATATCGCCCTTATCATCTACAGGATAACCAACAAGATTGGCACTCTCCTGGGTAATAGCACCTCCCTGACCGACCTGGGTGGTATTGAAAAGTACCGACCACTGTGGATCTGGTGTAATGACTCTTATATACAAGACATCATATGCCATAACTTTATAAGCAGCCGGGGTAATACCTATAAGCATGTCTCTGAGGGGCAAATCTGTTTCCCCGGTCATATCTGTGTGCTGCAGGTAGGTAAGTTTCTTCTGCGTTACGCATGAACCCATCAGAAGGGTCAAAACAAGTGAACAGGTGAGGATAGCTTCACGTCTTTTCATCTGGGGGTAGATTTGATTAAGCTATAAAAATAGGAAAAAACAGTAAACGGTAAAACGGTTAATGGCGTACGGTATACGGGAAAAAGGATTAAAGAAGGGCATGGGGCCAGCCTTCGCCGAGGCTCCGGCTGACAAAGCATGGGGCTGAGGGCTTATGGCTTTCCGATTAGCTCCACCGTTGGTTTCTGATCCAATAAAGGAGCAGGTATGGCTTCAGGTATCTGTTCCGGAACAGGCTTATCTGCTTCTGCCGGTTTTGGCTCAGATGGCTTCTTGTATTTACCGTTGGTAGTATTATACTCTGGAACAAGCTGCTTCATGATCTTAAGAAGGTCCTGGCCAGAGAGTTTAAACAGGTTGTCGAGAAGCTCATCAACCTTCCTCTGGGTTGCAGCGCAATCAATCTTCTCAACTTTTGCAATCTTGATCTTTGGATGGTGTGTTGGCAGGTTTGATTCTCCATCAGTAAGGAGCTCCTCATAAAGCTTCTCTCCCGGTCGCAGGCCAGTATAAACTATCTTAATATCTCTGTTGGGGACATATCCTGAGAGCAGTATCATATTGGATGCAAGGTCGGCTATCCTGACCGGTTCTCCCATATCGAAGACGAATATCTCACCTCCTTTACCCATTATACCTGCCTCAAGTACAAGCTGACAGGCCTCAGGAATGGTCATGAAATACCTGTAGACTTCAGGGTGGGTGACTGTAACCGGTCCGCCGTTACGTATCTGCTCTGTGAATAACGGAATGACCGAACCGTTTGATCCCAGAACATTACCAAACCTGGTAATGATAAACTGTGTCTTACGTCCTTCAATCTCAGAGAGTGTCTCAACAACCTGCTCGCATATTCTCTTGGAAGTGCCCATAACACTGGTCGGATTCACTGATTTATCAGTTGAGATCATCACAAACTTCTCGGCTTCATACTTAAGAGCAAGCTCCGATACTATTCTGGTTCCGCCTACATTAACCCTTATTGCCTCATGCGGATTCTCCTCCATCAGAGAAACATGCTTGTAGGCCGCCGCATGAAAAACAATATCGGGAAGGTACTTCCGGAATATATATTCCATCGTTTCAAAGTTGGTCACATCGGCCAGCAGTGCCTTGAACTGCATGTCAACAAACCTGTCTTTAAGCTCATTTTCAAGATAGAAGAGTGGTGTTTCAGCCTGATCGACCAGTATTACTTTGCGGGTATTGAAACGGGCAAGCTGACGTACTATCTCTGAGCCAATCGAGCCGGCAGCCCCGGTAACAAGTATCGTCTTGCTCTGAATACCATCCTTAATAAGGCCCATATTAAGCTTGATGGGTTCACGACCCAGCAGATCCTCCACCTTAACCCTTTCAAACTTATGCGACTTAACCTGGCCTTCAAGCCACTTGTCAACTTCAGGCGTTTCAAGTACTTCAAGACCCA
>Ga0334892_1001036_pt1 | contig 26333 bp, 30 predicted proteins | sample GraSluR3_MG_4_FD_207213 | JGI IMG/M metagenome (GOLD analysis project Ga0334892, IMG submission 207213) | Sludge microbial communities from methane-producing bioreactor in Wageningen University, Netherlands - Granular Sludge_15_04-R3 | ecosystem: Engineered > Bioreactor > Anaerobic >...
CTTCACCTGATGTATGCCAGGTTCTTTACAAAGGCGTTATACGATTTGGGTATGTGTTCCTTTGACGAACCCTTTAAAAACCTCCTTACCCAGGGTATGGTACTTAAGGACGGCGCCAAAATGTCAAAGTCCAAGGGCAACGTGGTAAGTCCGGAGGATATCATAGAAAGGTACGGTGCAGATACCGCGAGATTATTCATATTGTTTGCGGCACCCCCCGAGAGGGACCTGGAATGGAGCGATCAGGGGGTGGAAGGCTGCTATCGTTTCTTAAACAGAATCTGGAGGCTGGTAGAGGAAAACATCCGAATGGTGAGGGATGCGGTAGAAATTGACGAGAGCGTTTTGAACCCGGAAGACAGGGAAACGCTTTATGTGATTGACAATACAGTAAAAAAGGTCACCAATGACATTGAAGAAAGGTTTAACTTCAATACCGCAATTAGCGCTGTAATGGAAATGGTGAATGCCCTGTATCAGTATAAGGAAAATTCGGGTTTTAAACCGGCGATAATGTACCGGGGAATTAAAAAACTTATAATTCTGATGGCACCGTTTGCGCCGCATATTGCAGAAGAGCTTTGGGAAATGACAGGCGGGAAGGACAGCGTTCACCAGCAGCCGTGGCCCGCCTATGACGAAAAATACCTGGTAAGGAATATGCTTACCATTGTAGTGCAGGTAAACGGCAAAGTGAGGAGCCGTATTGATGTGCCATCCGAAACCAATCCGGACGAGATAAAGAAACTGGCGCTTAAGGATGAAAGAATCAGGACATATACCGACGGTGCCGTTATAGACAAGGTAATCCTGGTGCCGGGCAAGCTGGTAAATGTTGTTTTGGGGAGGTAGGAAACGATGAATGATAAATTACATCCAATCATGAGAAGTATGGTTCCCATAGTGGAAGGTATAGCCAAAACCTTCGGCAAGGGCTGTGAAGTTGTACTGCATGATATAACCGACCCGTACCACTCGATAGTGGTCATAGAGAATTCCCATGTAACCGAAAGAAGCCTTGGGGGAGCAATGTCCCAGGCGAATATCGAAGCGATTGCATCCGGCGGATTTACCCGGGACCAGCTTAACTATACCAAAAAAACCGCCGACGGCAGGATATTGAAATCCTCCACAATGGTGATAAGGGATGAGAATCAAAAACCCATCGGCTGTCTCTGCATAAACTTTGACCTGTCCGAGTTTATCATGGTAAGGAATTCTATAAATGCACTGTGTTATACTGCGGAAGAGGAGGAAAGCAGAAGCGAAAAGGGCTACGAAGGTGCAAACATAAATGAAGTACTGTGTAACCTGGTTAACAGCGTGTTGGATGATTCCGGCAAGCCGGTGGCATATATGACAAAGGATGATAAGGTGGAAATAGTTAGAATTTTGGACAGAAAAGGCGCGTTTCTTATAAAGGGAGCCATTGACTATGCGGCAAAGGTGCTGTGCGTCTCAAGGTATACGGTATATAATTACCTGGATGAGGTAAGGGTGGAAGAGTAGAGAAAAGATAGCAGATATGGTAGAATATATATATCAGTATTTCTCCAGAGGAGGTTAATTATGAAAAAGGAGATTGTCTCAACCGGTAAAGCGCCGGGTGCAGTGGGGCCCTATTCCCAGGCTGTCAAGATAGGCAGTATGGTATATACCGCCGGTCAGATAGCGCTGGACCCACAGACCGGACAAATGGTAAGCGGAGGTATTAAAGAAGAGACCCGTCAGGTGTTTGCAAATCTTAAGGCGGTACTGGAAGCGGCGGGTACCGGTCTTGAAAATGCAGTTAAAACAACCGTTTTTATCGTTGATATGGATAAGTTCGGAGATGTCAACGAGGTATATGCGCAGTACTTTGACGGTGATTTTCCTGCCAGGTCCTGCGTTGAGGTAGCCCGGCTTCCAAAGGATGCCCAGGTGGAAATCGAAGTGGTGGCATTACTGCAGTAAAGGGGATTTGGGGGTTCTATATCAAAACGGGACAGGCTTGTCTGTCCCGTTTTGATTCCTACCTTCTTTTAAACATGCTTCGTTTTTTGCTGTAAAAGGAATTCTTCCTTTTTCTGCTTTTTATTATAAACCTGAATGCCAGCACCGCTACCGGCAGAGCCAGCACAAAACCCCAAAGCCCGTGTTTTGAGCCGTCGGATTCTCCGCTGAATATTGCGGATGCCAGAACATCTCTGTCCGCATCCCGGTCGGCAATCAGTCTTACCTTTCCAATAATGTCTTCTCCAATGTTGTAGTTTATATGTCCAACCCTCTCTCCCGATCTTACGGTGGGTTTTACGCTGTCAAGCACTACGCTTTCGGTTATATCAGGTCTTTGTGCGCCCACCGGGACATTGAAGTGAAAACTCTGCTCGGTGATTACCCTGACTTCGGAATTCGAACCCATAAATTCCACGGTGTCTATCAGCTTGCCTTCTTCAACCACAGGCAACTGCTCAAAATTATCAAAGGCATAGTCCAGGAGGGCCACGGTATTGTCCCACAGGGTATTGCTGTTTGGCTCGTTGAGTATTACCGTAATAAAATCCCTTCCGTTCCTTTCGGCATATCCGACGAAACAGTGTTTTGCCGCCCCGGTATACCCCGTTTTTATGCCGCCGGCACCTTCGTAACTGTGGGAAGTGTTTTTGATAAGCCTGTTTCCGTTATACAGATACCTGGTATCCTGCATATTGGTTTCCGGGATAATGTATCTTACCGTGCCCACTATCTCCCTGAATTCGGGTATAGTCATGGCATGCCTGGCTATAAGTGCCATGTCATAGGCGGTGGTTACATGGTTTGGGTCAGGAAGGCCGTTGGGGTTGGTAAAGTTGGTATTCACGGCTCCCAACTGTGCTGCCTTGTCATTCATCATCACAGCGAATTCTTCGACCGAGTCTCCTATGTACTCCGCTATTGCTATGGCCGCATCGTTACCGGATTCCAGCATGAGACCGTATAACATCTGTTCCAAAGTTACCTTCTCACCCTCCAACAGGTATATTCTGCTGCCATCGATGTAAGAAGCTCTTCTGCTTATGGGTATCAAGTCATCCAGGCTGCCTCTCTCGAGGGCAAGTATGGCCGTCATTATCTTGGTTATACTGGCGGGATAGGAGACCTGGTGAGCATTTTTACTGTATAGTACCTGACCGGTCTTGGAATCCATCAGAACCGCTTTTGGAGAACTGATGCTTATCGAGGCAAAGGCTTCAACCGGGCCGGATAATAAAATCAGGAAAATTGACAGCATTATTATGGTTACAGTTTTTTTCATATTTCGCCTCCGGTGTTTTGTATGAGTGTTATATATAACAATAGTATAACAGATAAGGTCTTATCTTTACAGGCGTAAGGACGCAAATCCAAAAAATACATAACAGGACACGTGTCGCCAGACCGGAAGGAAAAAAAAGAAAAATATAGAATAATTATATAAATAGTAATTCAGGAGGTGGGTATATGGACCTCTCAAAAAGGGAACTATTGTTAATTGGTCTGATAGTAATATTATTGGTCGTTAATATTGGCCTTATACTTAAAATCGAAAGCAGTAAAAAAGGCGATACAACCATCGAAACGCTGGACAGTCTGTTTGTGGAAGATGAAGAATACAGCCGGAAGGAAATTTTTGTATATGTAACCGGAGAAGTTAAGGAAAATCGAGTGGTCTGTTTGCAGGACGGAGCCCGTATGGTGGACGCAGTAGATGCGGTGGGAGGCGCCCTTGAGACTGCCGACCTTGACAGAATAAACCTTGCAAAGTTACTGCAGGACGGCGAAAGGATTTATGTACCTGCCATAGGGGAAATTGCGGATAATTATACGGAGATGGCATACAATGAAGAAGACGCTGTGATTAACATTAACACCGCCAGCGCATCACAGCTTGAGACCCTGCAGGGTATAGGCCCCGTACTTGCACAAAGAATTGTGGATTACAGGGAAAAGGAAGGTGGGTTTCAAAAGCCGGAGGATATAATGAGGGTTTCGGGTATAGGAATAAAAATATTTGAGAACTTAAAGGACAGCATAAGGGTGAGGTAAAAATAAAATTTTATTGCAATTGGCAAAAGGAATTTTACAAAGAATGGCGAATATAAATACAATATGTTATATAACTACCAAATGTAGTTATATATCAAAAAATAAGAATTAGGAGGGAAATCATGGAGTTTTTAATGGAACTGAACAGCACTATTAACAGTCTTGTTTGGGGTCCCTATATGCTGGTACTTCTGGTGGGCACCGGTGTATATATTACCCTGCGCACTAATTTTATGCCAGTTGCTAAGTTAGGCTATGTGTTAAAGAGTACATTACTAAAAATGTTTGACAAGAAAACCACCGGTGAAGGGGAGATTACACCCTTCCAGGCTGTGGCAACAGCCCTGGCTGCAACCATCGGTACCGGTAATATAGCCGGTGTTGCCACCGCCATAGCAATAGGGGGACCCGGTGCTATATTCTGGATGTGGCTGTCTGCAATATTCGGTATGGCTACTAAATACGGCGAGGTTGTTCTTGCCATCCAGTACAGGGAAAAGACTCCGGACGGTCGTTTTGTAGGAGGCCCGATGTACTATATAGAAAAGGGTCTTGGCATGAGATGGCTTGCAATGATATTTGCATTCTTCGGTGCCGTGGCGGCCTTCGGTATAGGTAACATGGTTCAGGGTAACTCTGTTGCCGCTGCCATGGAAGCCAGCTTTAACATACCTTCCTGGCTTTCGGGGGTTGTTCTGGCAGCAGCAGCAGCATTGGTAATAATAGGCGGACTGAAGAGGATTGCTACGGTTACTGAAAGACTGGTTCCGATTATGGCGGCATTTTACATACTCGGTGCACTTGTTATTCTGATCACAAGTGCGGGCCAGATACCTGCAGCCTTTGGCCTTATTTTCAGCCACGCTTTTAGCGGTACCGCAGCAGTTGGCGGATTTGCAGGGTCAACCATTATGATGGCGGCAAGGTTCGGGGTTGCCCGAGGAGTATTCTCCAACGAAGCCGGTCTTGGTAGCGCACCTATAGCCCACGCAGCGGCAACTACAGACAATCCTGCACGTCAGGGTCTGTGGGGAATATTCGAAGTATTTGCCGATACCATTGTAATATGTTCATTGACTGCACTGTCCATCGTGGTAACCGGAGTATGGCAGACCGGTGAAACCGGTGCGGCTTTGACCACGGCAGCTTTTAACCACGGTCTTCCCGGACCCGGCGGCATTATAGTTGCAATAGGCATCCTTCTGTTTGCATTCTCCACCATTCTCAGCTGGTCGTACTACGGAGAGCGCTGCGCAGAGTATATGTTCGGAAGCAAGGTAAACATGATATACAGGGTTCTGTGGATACCCTTCATAGTTATCGGTGCTATCGGCGGTCTGACGGCTATATGGGATATTGCCGATACCCTGAACGGGCTTATGGCTATTCCCAACCTTGTAGGCCTGCTCGGCATGAGTGGAGTTATAATTAAGATTACAAAAGACTTCTTTAACAACAAGGAAAACCTATAGTATAAAAAGCCCCGGATAATCCGGGGCTTTTTAAATCGGGGGCATTCCTTTAACCTTGAATATTTGCAGGGTATATGGGAAAATAGGGTATATGGGAAATTATCATGACAAGCAATATACCCGGGAGGAGTATGGTGCTATGGATACCAGAGAAATGCTGAAACTGCTGCCCGCGGTGGACCAGATGCTGAGAAGGCCTGAAGTGGGCGGTATGATAGAAAAGTATGCACGGGAAACAGTTACCGGAGCCCTAAGAGAAGTGCTGGAAGAAACCAGGCAGGGCATACTGAATGGAGAGTTTGATGTGGATACCGTCGATTCTTTACTGGAAGAAAGGCTTATCAGGGCCCTGGGGCAAAGGCTTGAAGCTGAAAGGCTGGAAAGCCTGAGGGAAGTTATAAACGGTACAGGGGTGGTAATACATACCAATCTGGGCAGGGCGCCTGTATCCGATAGTTCGGCGGAAAGACTGGCACGACTGTCAGGAAGGTATATTAACCTTGAATACGACCTTGTGAATGGTGTCCGCGGTTCCCGTCACGATGTAGTCAGGGAGCTTTTGCGCGGTGTTATCGGTGCAGAGGACTGTATTGTGGTTAATAATAACGCGGCGGCGGTTTTGCTGGTGTTAAGTTCAATGGCTGCCGGCAAAGAGGTGATCGTATCCAGGGGAGAACTGGTTGAAATAGGGGGATCCTTCAGGGTGCCGGAAGTTATGGAGCAGGGCGGTGCCAGGCTTGTGGAAGTGGGCACGACAAACAAAACCTACATTGAAGACTATAAAAGGGCGATAAACGATAATACGGGTCTTCTGCTAAAGGTACATACAAGCAACTACAGAATATGCGGGTTTGCCAGCCAGGTGTCTCGGGAAGAGCTCACAGGCCTTGGCAGGGAGGCAGGCATACCGGTGGTTGAGGATTTGGGCAGCGGTGTCCTGGTGAACCTGGAAGAATACGGAATAGGACATGAACCCACCGTACAAAACAGCATCCGTTCAGGCATAGATATTGTAACCTTCAGCGGGGATAAGCTGCTGGGCGCATCCCAGGCGGGCATAATAGCGGGGAAAGGGAAATATATAGGGCAGATTGAAAAGCATCCCCTGGCACGGGCCGTAAGGGTGGACAGGCTGACGCTGTCGGTACTGGAAAGCACCTTAAGAATATACCGGGAAGGAGAAAGGGTTGTTGAAAGGATACCGGTGCTTAATATGCTTACCGTGAATATCAGCCGGCTTGAACAGAAAGCCATGCGCCTTACACAGCTTTTATCGGGGTTAACATCCTATGCAGACATAAGCATCGACAGGGAATACTCCCAGGTGGGCGGAGGCGCGATGCCCCTTGAAAGAATAGAAACCCGTGCAGTATCGATGGTACCGAAAAAAATTTCGGTGAACGAAATGGAACAAAGGCTGAGAACGGCGGATACGCCGGTAATTGGAAGAATAGTTAAAGACAAATTTTTGATAGATGTTAGAACGGTATTTGATGAACAGCTCCCGGTACTGGCGGATATGGTAACCCTTGTGCTGGCGGGGGGTGAAGAGTAATTGGGCAATATAATCATAGGTACAGCGGGGCATATAGACCACGGAAAGACAGCCCTGATAAAGGCCATTACCGGCAGAAATACAGACAGGCTGAGGGAAGAGCAGAAAAGGGGAATATCCATCGAACTGGGATTTACATATTTTGACCTGCCGGACGGAAGAAGGGCGGGTATAATAGATGTACCCGGTCATGAAAAGTTTATAAAAAATATGCTGGCCGGGGTGGGAGGCATGGATATTGTGCTTTTGGTGGTGGCTGCCGACGAGGGTATAATGCCCCAGACCGCCGAGCATTTGAATATACTTGACCTTATCGGTATCAGAAAGGGAATTGTGGTACTGACAAAGACGGATATGGTGGAAAAGGAATGGCTGGAAATGGTTGCCGACGAAGTGAAGGAGCGGCTTAGGGGCACCTTTCTTGAAGAAGCTCCGGTAATACCGGTTTCTTCGGTTACAGGGGCAGGGATTGATACGCTGATAAATGCTATCGGGGAAATGACCACAGGAATTGAAAATAAGAATACTCAAACAATATACAGGCTGAACATAGACAGGGCCTTTTCAATAACCGGGTTTGGAACCATAGTTACCGGGACACTTATATCCGGAAAGATTGAAGAGGGTCAGAAAGTATGTATATACCCTGCCGGTATAGAAGGCAGGATCAGAAACCTTCAGGTCCATGACAGGGACGTGCAGACCGCCTATGCGGGACAGAGGCTTGCGGTCAATATTGCGGGGGTAAAAAGGGAACAGATAAAAAGGGGAGACGTGTTAGCCCCCCCCAATGTACTGCAGCCCACCATGATGCTGGACTGTCGGCTCCGGCTGGTTAAGGATACCGACCGGATTATGAACAACAGGGACAGGGCCAGGCTGCATATCGGCACAAAGGAAATCCTATGCAGGGCTGTGCTCCTCGACAGGGAAGAGCTTGGTCCCGGTGAAGACTGCTTTGTACAGCTGCGGCTGGAGGAAGAAGCAGTGGCTTTGAGGGGAGACCGGTTTGTAATCAGAAGTTACTCGCCGATGGAAACCATAGGTGGCGGAATGGTGGTGGAACCCAAGCCGCCCAAAAGGAAGAGGTATAATAAAGGTGTATTGGAAGAGCTAAACTTAAAGGAAACCGGAAGCCCTTTACAGGTATTGGAGAAGGTTATTGGTTTAAACAGCAGCGTTTTTCCCGATATTAACCAAACAATGAAACTTTCAGGAAAAAGCGAAGAAGAAATTAAGCCAATGATTGAAGAGCTGGTAAGAAACGGTACTGTTAAAGAGTTTCGCGGCGGCAGCGAGCGGGTATATGTTCATAAGGAATACTACATGAAATTGCTGTCACAGGCCGCCTCCATCCTGGAACAGTATCACCTGCGCTATCCACTTAAAAGCGGTATGCCGGTGGAAGAGTTTAGAAACAGGCTTTTCGGAAGGCGTAAGGGTAGCTTTATTGATGGTATTATAAGGTCCATGGAAGATGAAGGATCCATCAGAATTAAACCCCAGTCAGTATCACTGCCTGATTTCAGTATCGTGCTTACTCCCAGGCATAGAGAAATAAGGGACTATCTGTTGAAGCTGCTGGAACGGGGTGGTTATTCACCGCCGGGACCGGGTGAAATAATAAACGATGCACCCTACCGGGAGGACGAAATAAACGAAGTATTGGACATGCTGACAGGGACCCGGGAGGTAAAGAAAACAGGAAATGATGACGTATTTCTCATCGAGTATTACGACAGGGCAGTGGAGACTGCCGTAGCCCACATAAAAAAGGAAGGCAGTATAAGTCTTGGAACCTTCAGGGACCTGCTGAATACCAGTCGGAAGTATTCAATGGCCCTTTTGGAGGAAATGGACAGGGACAGAATTACCAAAAGAGTAGGGGACGAAAGGATTTTATATAGGTAAAGCTGACCGATGAACACGTTTATCATATTACTGACAGCAGGGAACAATTTGAGGAGATGTTTAAGGAATTTAAGTGAAAGATTGAAATAAGCATAAGTCCATGTTATAATACTAAAAGTTGAATCCGGGGGTAGATGGGTGCTGGTGTGCCCCCTGGTCTTCAAAACCAGTCGCTGGGCGTTAGTAGCGTCCGGGGTGGGTTCGATTCCCACATACTCCCGCCATAGAATAATCAAGGGCTCCCGAGGTTTCGGGAGCTTATTTTTATTAAAACACAAAGAAAAGGTGCTTGGGCCAAGTTAACAAAATATGCCGCGAATCAATACTATGGTAATAGAAAGGAGGAGTGGGTATGGACAAAAAGCAAGCCAAAACCGATAACAAACAAAAAGACAAGCAGCAGAACAAACTGTCGGTAAGGGCGATGATGGAAGCAAAGGTACCGTCGGCCTGCTACGAATTGTCGGAAAAACCCCCCAACCACACTGTAAGCAAGTATGAGTCCGGATAGTATAAGCGATATGGTGGCAGCAATACCGCTTATCATGATATATATTGTGCCGGGATACATTATACTGAGAATCAGCAACTTTCAGCTGTCAAAAAAGACCGAGCATGACCAGTATATACTGGTAAAGAGCCTGGTTGTAAGCTTCATCATTGTTTCAGCCGGAGAAACCCTGTGGAATCTTATATTTCCGGGTACCCAGGCATTGGCTTCACCCGCGTTCAGAAATACAGTTATTATATTATCAATGACGGCAGGTATTTTGTGGTCCAAATTTTTAACCGGCGAGCTTTTTGAAAAAGTGCTGTTGAGGCTTGGGATATATAAAACCTTAAGATCCGGTATCTGGAACGGTGTTGTGGATTTTGAATACGGTCTGTGGTTGATGGTGTATATACCGGCCGACAGGGTGGTTTATGCCGGCAAAATAAGAAAATACGTGGAAACCGGGAGTAACGGCAGTTTTGTAATATTTTTAAGCAATTATACGCTGTATGACTATAAAGCGGAAGTACTAAAGGATTATGTGGAATTCAACGATAAGTGGGTTGCGCTGCAGTCCAAGGACATAGGAAGGCTAGAGCTGTTTTATCATGAAAAAAGCAGCAAAATCGCGTATTAGTATTTTTAAAAAACGATGAAAGGTTGAGCGGACGGTATGGACAAGGAACAGTTTATCAGAGAAATTCTGCCGGGGGCATTGAACGGATACAGAAAATATAATATCCTGCCTTCCCTTACGCTGGGGCAGGCAGCCCTGGAAAGCGGCTGGGGCAGGTATCATATAGAAAACAACCTGTTCGGAATAAAGGCAACCGGGTCCTGGAACGGAAAAGTAGCGGAAGTATGGACTACCGAGTATATTAACGGGAAGCCGCACAGGGTCAAAGCCATGTTCAGAGCCTATGACAGCTTTGCGGAAAGCGTGGAAGACCACAGCAGGCTGTTGGGAGAACTGCCGAGATATGAAAGGGTAAGGCAGGCCAAAGACTATAAAGAAGCATGCCTGGCGGTACAGCAGGCGGGCTACGCCACCGATCCCGAATATGCTGTCAAACTTATTGAACTTATCGAAACAAACGGATTTGGAGAATACGACGAGCAGGCAAAAAAACCGCACTGGGCAGAAGGTATATGGAAAAAGCTGAATGAAATGGGGATACCGGTTTATGAAAAGAGGTATGACGACAAGGCTACCCGGGGAGAGGTAATGGCTTTGGTTCTGAGGGCAATGCAGCGAATTTTGGGCAAATAGGCCAAAGGGCGTATGCCTTTAAAGGACATTTACCAGCAGTATGCTTACATCGTCCTCCAGTTTTTTGTCCAGCACAAAACATGAAAACCTGTCAAAGATTTCGTAATATAGGTTCTCTGCGGGCATGGGCAGGTTATTTGTTAATATCTCCATAAGCCTTTGCTCGGAAAAGGCATTACCCTGCCTGTTAACCGCCTCCACAAGTCCGTCCGAATACAGCAAAATCCGGTCTCCCGGCTGCAGCTGTATTTTTTTGTCGGTGTATGCCGGCTGCAGGTACTCGCCCATTTTGCATATGGGAAACGGGTCTTGGTTTTCAAGGATTACCACCTTTGAACCGGACAGCATCGCCGGTCGGGTGTTAAGCCCGGCGGAGGAATAGTTAAGCTGGCGGGTCCGGCTGTTATAAACACCGTAAAACATCAGCATATACATTTCATCCGGGAACCTTGAGCCGTTAAACTGTGCGAATAGGTCTGCAAGAGTCCTTGAAGGGGACAGTAGGATTTCTTTTCTGTAGGCGTCAAGCTTATTGGCAAGAATGGTCCTGTCGTTAAAGATTGTAATTATGGCGGAGGATATTCCGTGCCCCGACACGTCCGCCAGGTAAAAACCGATGTTTTCATCGTCAATTTTATAAACGTTAAGAAAATCTCCGCTCAGGTCTTCGCAAGGGACAAGGCTGGAATAAAACTCCACCCCCCGGAAAACAAGCTTTCTGTCCGGCAGCATGGACTGCTGTATCTCCCTTGCAAGTTCAATGTCTTTGTACAACTGCCTGTTGGCTTCCATGGCCTGCAATTTCGCCCTTTCCACTTCCCGCTCCAGCGTACTGGCATGGCGTTTAAGCATGGCATCGGCTTTTTCCAGCCTTTCGTAGGGAAGTCTTATGTTCTGCACAAACAGAATGTTGAACATAACCGAATAGGCTATTATCTTGAAGACATGCCCTGCCAGGTTGTACATATCGAATACGCTTATGTAAAGTGTAAAGCATAGTTCACTGAAGATACTTATTATAAGTGCGGTGGCGAACAAAACCGAGGCGCTGCTGCCGGTTTTTTTGAACTCGAGCAGAAATAGTATTACCGCCGCCGCCTGCATAGTAATTATTGCGTACTCCATCTGGACCTTTAATGGTGTAAGCCCCTGGCCTTCTATATATACCTTTGGCAGCATGTCAATATTAAAGGTCACAATATAAAATAATATAAGCGAAACCGACAGGGATATGACAAGTGAAGTCCAGCGGGATATCCGGGCTGTCCTGTCCGGCTTAATAAGTGCCGCCCATAAAAAACCTGCTGCCATAATGAAGCGTGCTGTTATCCAGTAGGTGGTTGGTATTGATGCGCCACCCGGCACAAAAAAATCCGGCATTCCCTTATAGGACAGAGTATGCAGCATATCAATAAAGCCGCCTATAAAGAAAATGCTGGCCAGCACCATAAACCTGAGGTGTGAACTGCGTCTATATATATAAAACACTATTGTGAAGATGGCGAAAGAAAACAGGATACTTATAAACTCCAGCAGGGTATGGACCGGCAAAAACAGCGGTTCCCCTATGGAGGTATGCATGAAAGCTCCCGTGCTTTCCAGCAGTATCAGCGATAAAAGGCATGCCAGAAAAGTCAGTACGGGATACAGATAACGGGTTTTTTTGCCGTCGGCAGGATTGTTCATAAAAAGCGGCCCCCCGGTGTTATAAGAACTCTACCTTAGGTTTTCGACAGGTGCCGCTCTTTTTCCTTCAAATTATATTTTCAAAGGCCGGTGGATCCTTATCGGATTTTCCCGGCTCTTTTTTATCGGCGGCATCAGGGCCTTTGGTAATTGTGTCCATCAGGCGGAATACCTCTATCATCTCAAGGGCTTTACATGCGACGCTGACCGCAGCCTGCTCTTCGGTTTCAAGATGCGGCTTTACCGCAGCCAGCATACCCAGTGGTGAACGGTTACCGTCGGATTTGGATGCAGCCCTGTCAAAATAGAGCTTCGGGTCTATTATATTTTTCAGTTCCAGGCATTTTGCCAAAAAATGCATCAGCTGCTGATATGTAGGGTCAAGGTAGGGAAGAGACGCTTTGATTATCCTTATCCTTTTGTCTTCCACCAGAGAGTCCATGGCAAAGGCTGCCGGCAGATGATGCGTATGCCCGTTTTCGTGATGCCGTACGGTATCCGGTGGAGGCTGGGTTTTGGCGCCGCCCGCCTGCCCGAACATTTTTGAAACCATCATTGCCAGTTTGAGCATTTGTGCCAAATCCGGCGTCCTGTTTTTTTCTGCCTCTATTCTGTAATGACATTTTTCACACATCTCATTCATAGGAGTATTCATATGCTATCCCTCCAAAAATGCTATCTTTATATAATATGCAAATATAAATAAAATGACATTGAAAAATCAAAATTATAAGGATAGCCGGCATGACTATCCCTATAAAGTCCTTAATTTTCAGCGGTATCCTATTCAAAGGATTTAAGTAATGTTTTGAGCTGTTCCATTTCTTCTTTTGAAAGAATGGGACTGACGAACTGAAAGAGCCTGTCTTTATCCTCTTCGGTTATTTCCTTTTTACCGGAAGCTTCCTTTAGTTTTTTTGCCTCTTCGAATAATTCGTCTTCACTCATATGCGAATATTTATCCAGCATGTCGCTAATCATTTCGGGATTTATTTGGTCCAAATCGATACCTCCTATCCATTCTCTATTATTATACGCTGAAAGTCCTAATGTGTTTCTGAAAAAATCAAAAGAATTACCAAAGGGATTATTATGTTTATACCCGGAAACTTCATATCGCGCATTGCATCCGGGCCGGAATCTGTGTCTGCAAGGGCGGAGGTGTCTGAAAACCTGCGGGAGCGCATAAGGTCCTCTGCCATGACCCCGGCCATTGCTGCCATGCCATAAGAATAAACAAGCTTATCTATAACGGTGCAGCACTCGCTGTCCACGAAGGGTTTGAGCGCCGAAAGAAGTCTTATTTCCGGAGGTGGGTTTTGGCTCAGTATATCGCTTTGATTTTTCAGCATTTCCTCAAAGGGTTTCACATACTTGCTGTGCAGGCTGTCGGCTATCAGTTCCATTATTTCAGCCGCATCCCGTTCCATTTTTTTATCTATAGGTAGCACCTCCCTCACGGGCCCTGACGATTTCCGCAAGGTCTATAAGTCCTTTGCCCTGAGCGTAGGCCGGGAACTTTAAGTCCCTGGCCGATGACATCATAAGCTCCTTCACCTGTTCGTTGGTGTACCCCGGAAACATTTCATGTATCAGGGCGGCACAGCCGGATACAATGGGAGTGGCCATAGACGTACCCGAAAGGGACTTGTATACCTCTTCCTCGTTTCCGGTTGAAACTGCCAGTGATATTATGTCAACCCCAGGGGCAACTATATCGGGTTTTGCCACCATTCTCCTGGTGGGACCTCGGCTTGAAAAGTCGGCTATTTTATCATCCTTGGTGGAAGTAGTGCCGCGGTCGTCAAGGGCCCCTACCGTTATTACCTCGGGACATACTCCCGGAGAAGAAATGGTACCCCTGGCCGGGCCCTCGTTGCCGGCGGCGCAAATCACCGTCATCCCGTTTTCCCATGCTGCGGACACCGCTTTGTCAATCGGGGAATATGACAGGGACTTAGGTTTTGAACCCAACGACATGTTTAAAACCTTTATATTGAATTTTGCCCTGTTATCAAGAACCCATTGGATTCCTGCTATTACGTCGGAGGTATCACCGCTGCCTTCGGCGTTCAGGGTTTTTATTGCGATTATATTTGCCTCGGGAGCAATGCCTGCGTATTTCCCGTCGGATGCGTATCCGTTGCCTGCAATGCAGCCCGCCACATGGGTCCCGTGGCCGTTGTCGTCATAGGGCTCCCTTTTTTCGTTTACATAATCTCTGAATGCTATTATTCTGTTGTAGGGTTTTGCAAAGTCGTGATGATGGGCCACACCGGTATCAATAACTGCAACACCTATACCTCTGCCGGTATATTTTATAGGTTTTTGATAGGTCTCCTTAATGGTTTCCCGAGCTATGTCCATGCGGATAAACACCTTGGTATCGTCGGTTACGTATTCTACTTCATCCAGCACGGCAATCTGCTCAACAAGTTTTGCGGGCGCTTCAAGGGCTATTGCTTTTATAATGGGCAAATGGCGCTTGATTTTCACGTCGGGATGACGGCATATGCGCTTTTCCATATGGGAAAGGCTGTGGCCCTTATGGTAAAGAATAACCGATATCCTTTCATCTATATTTGTTCTGATTTTCGGTACCAATTCAGGATCAATGAAACGGTGGTGGAGTCTATTGGTCATCAGGCTTTTCAAAAGAAGGAGAAAAAGAATCTCCCTTGAGTAATTCATAAATATTCACCTCACATAAATACACCTACAATATTCTATGGGTTATACGGTAAAATTGTTAAAGAGTTAAAAAGCCGGCATGAAAAATCATCCATGGACTACAGCGCTAATACCGTTTATAATAGTGTTATGACATTATGTAAACTAAAGGGTGATTAGATGAGGCGAAAAAAAACCGTTATATTGTTGGCCGTTATCCTATTGCTTGCAGCTGCTGCTGTTGGTGCATACTTCTATGGGCAAAGCATTAAAGATATTGAAAAAATAACATACGTGGATTTTATCCAAAAAGCGGAAAGCGGCAGCGTTGAAGTGGTGTATTTAAGCGACAGTCCCAGCCTGGACGGCCAACTTAAGGACGGTACCAGGTTTGTTACTGAAAATCCGAGAAATGAAAATTTCAAAGAGAGTATGCTGGTGCTCGGCGTCAGGGTGGAAGAAGGTCAGAGAAACAGCGCACTTATGTCCGCGCTGCGAATGCTGCTGGTTCTTGGTATGCTAATTTTTGCCGTGTGGGGCATATCCAAGATAATGAACAGGGGAACCACACCCAGCCGAAAAGACCCGGCGGACAAAATGTCCACCATGCAATGTGAGACGGTAAAAGATGCAGGCGTTGGTTTTGATGATGTTGCCGGCAACGATGAAGCCAAGGAAAGCATTAAGGATATTGTGGATTTCTTGAAAAATCCCGAAAAGTATGCCAGGATGGGGGCGCGCATGCCAAGGGGAGTTGTTTTTTACGGCCCTCCGGGAACGGGTAAAACGCTGCTGGCAAAGGCAGTGGCCGGTGAAGCGGGAGCACCTTATTTTGCCTTTTCCGGTTCCGATTTTGTACAGGTGTATGTTGGCGTGGGAGCTGCCCGTATACGGGACGTGTTTAAGAAGGCCCGGGAAATGGGCAAATGTGTGGTATTCATAGACGAGATTGACGCCCTGGGCAAAAAAAGGGAAGCGGCGCTTTCGGGAGGGAACGACGAAAGAAGTCAGACCTTGAATGCGCTGCTGACAGAAATGTCCGGGTTTAATTCAAACGAAGGTATTATAGTAATCGCAGCCACAAACAGGCTGGATGTACTGGACCAGGCCCTGCTGAGACCGGGTAGGTTTGACAGGCAGGTGGAGATTGGTCTTCCGGATATCAACGGAAGGCTTGAAATATTGAAAATCCACAGCCGGAACAAACCCCTAAGCCAGGATATAGATTTAAAAAACCTTGCGCATCAGACTGTGTTTTTCAGCGGTGCGCAGCTTGAAAACCTTATGAATGAAGCCGCCATATTTGCGGCAAAAAGGGGTTCTAGGTTGATTGAAAAGGGCGATATCGACAAAGCCTATTACACGGTAATCGCCGGAGCCGAAAAGAAGGACAGAAGCGCTATTTCCCGTTCGGACCGTGAGATAACCGCATATCATGAAGCGGGACATGCCCTGGTTACAAAACTGGTTGCACCGGAGAACCGCGTAACCAAGGTAACAATCATACCCAGCACCAAAGGAGCCGGGGGTTTCAGCGTGTCCCTGCCGCCGGACCGGATGTACAGAAGCAGAAAGCAGATGGAAAGCAGTATAAAGATTGCCCTTGCGGGACGCATAGGCGAGGAAGTGATATTCGGGAAGGAAAACGTGACCACCGGGGCTTCGAATGATATAGAAAAGGCTACTCAGATTGTAATGGCGCTGGTTAAGCAGTTCGGCATGGGGAACGGCACCGGCATGCTTAATTATGATTTATTGTTTGGCAACAGCGTGTCCGGTCAGGAGAGTATAGTGGAGGAATGCAGGATTTTCATGGACAGGTTCTACAATGAAACCCTTGACCTGCTTGTGGAAAACAAGTACCTGCTTGACAGAATAGCCCGTACGCTGCTGGCGGAGGAATCAATAGACGAAGAACGGCTTGACAGCATAATTGCGGGTGAATGGAGCGAACCCCACGTATCGGACAGGGAAATGACCGTGGAAGGAAACGGGGAAAAGTCCACCGCAATGGCATAACACAAACCAAAATATATGAATAGACACATTAACAGATACCCGGCGCCAGTCATTTAGTGCCGGGTATCTGCATGACTGCAGCCAAGATGGTATTTTAACGTAGAGCGGGCCAGGGCCCTTTCCAGCGGATTGTCGGATTTGACGTCAAAGTCCGGTACCGGCTTTGAAAACAGTACCGGGAAAGATGATTTAAAAAATCGGGCAAAAAATCCCGTTTTTCTCCGGTTTCCTTATGCATCCTGGGCAGTCCCACGCTTTTTACAGTCATCTAAATTTCCCCCACGGCAAGTTTGATTAAGCGTTTTTAGTATACCCATATATTGATTAATCAAAATAAGCATCCATTACCCATATAGTCAATCCCCCACTGAATTTCATAATATATTAATGTGCCTTTGCAAATTGATAGGAGGTACGGGCCTATGAATGACATGGGTGAGCAGATTGGCTGGCTGCTGGCAACAGATGTTTTTAAAAATTTATTAGTAAATGATTTGCTTAACACCTCCAGGCTGAATGCGGCTATTGCGCTGCTTATTAAGGCACGTATTCCCTTTGATGTCTCCTTTACCCCGGGTACACGGCGAGCCCAGCCCCAGGCCGTTTTGAAGGTGCACATAAACCCCAATACCGCCATATCCTTTTCACTGCAATTCGATTCACCAGTTATTTAGTCCCTTATAAATAAAATGGCCGTTTAATGAAATACTATTGTAAGGTAAAGGTATGCCAAACCAGCGGTCAGTGGTTGGTGCAACTGCCTGGACCTGTGATCTGCCATCTATAAGGAAGGAGGAACAAAGATTGCTGGGAGAAGGAATAGTGAAAAATATAATAGATGAGATGCTGGAAAGAATGCGGGAATTGGAGACCACAAAAAGCCCAAACCTGGTTCACGGTTTTTCACTGCTTAAGATTGCTGCAATAGGGGAAAGGGCGAAGCACGGGGTTCCGGTAAGGGAGATGTACGGCTCAACCAGGAAGCTTCCCACCTTTGAAGAATTAATGTTTGTTCCGGCAATGATTGACGTACTCCCGGTAAACCCCAACCAGGTCAATACCGAGGTGGTTATTGGCAAAAACACAAAAAAACCGCTTAAAATATCCACCCCGATAATGCTGTCTGCAATGGCCTACGGGCTCTCGGTAAACCGGGCCACCAAGATATGTTGGGGCAAGGCCTCCGCTGCTGCAGATACCGCATGCAATTCGGGGGATACCGGCTTTTTCCCGGAGGAGCGCAAATACGCAAGGTATTACATAGTACAGTTAAACAGGGCCCGGTATGGTAATTCAGAAGAAGAGATAAAACAGTCGGATGCGGTGGAAATACGCTTTGGCCAGGGAGCGATGGGAGCACTGGCGGGGGCGATTGACGATGCGGACGTGGACAGGGATCTGGCAAAACAGCTGGGCGTAAGACCCGGCAAGAGTTCAAGCAGGCCCTATCTTCATCCGGAGATTGACCAGAGCAAAACCCTGAAGGATATTGTTACAAATGTAAGGAACATAAACCCCGATGTACCGGTGGGGGTGAAGGTTGCCGCCGGAAACATAGAAAAGGACCTTGACGCTGTTATTGATGCGGGTTGTGACTTTGTTACCATAGACGGTGGAGGAGGGGGTACCGCCAATTCCCCAGAGGTAACGATAAATAATCTGGGCGTGCCTTTGATATACGCCGTCGGCAGGGCCCACCGTCACTTTGTTAGCCGGGGAGTGCGGGAGAATATAGATCTCATCGTGACCGGGGGTCTGAGGGATGCCGGGGACTGTCTCAAGGCGATTGCCCTTGGGGCCAATGCGGTTTACCTGGGTGAGTCGGCTTTAATAGCCATGTCCTATTCCCAGTGGGACAAGGTACCGCCGGGGACCGCGCCTTCGGAATTGTTCCTTTCCTTCGGTAACCACGGGGACCTGCTGGATATTGAAGAGGGTACAAAGGCACTGGCCAATTTCATAAAGGCTTCCACCTCCGAGATGGCGATGCTTACCGGCCTGGTGGGCAAAAACGATGTGAAGAAGGTGGGCATTGACGATTTGGTAGCGCTTAACGAGCAGACGAGCAGAGCCACCGGTGCACGCCTGGCATGGAAGTAAGAGAGTAGCTGAAGTAACAGCAGCCCGCCCTTGGTGGTGGGCTGCTGTTACTGTATCCCTGTTTGATTGGGTTGTTAAACGAATAACTTGTCTCCCGATAATTGTGTTTTCCTCAAAATAGAGCACAATCTCCCAATAACCATGAAGGTATGCGATAGAATTATTGTCCTGAACTACGGGCAGAAGATAGCCCAGGGTACTCCGGTTGAGGTGCAGCAGGACAAACAGGTAATTGAAGCATACCTGGGAGAGGAGGAGGACTAATGCTGAAAATTGAAAACCTGGAAGTTGCATACGGCCAGATGGAGGTTATAAAAAAGGTAAGCTTGGAAGTTAAAAAGGGCGAGCTGGTGTGTGTTATCGGCCCAAACGGCGCCGGTAAGACCACCTTGATTAAAACCATAATGGGCCTTAAAGAGGCCCTGTCCGGACGTATACTGCTGGAAGGAAAGGATATCCGAAGATACAGCCAAATATTAAAATGGTTTACGAGATGTTTCCCCGCCTGGGAGAGCGTCGCAGCCAGCTGGCACGGACCATGAGCGGCGGAGAACAGCAGATGCTGGCGATAGGCCGGGCCCTGGTATTGGAACCGAGACTTCTGCTTATAGACGAGGTCTCCATGGGCCTTATGCCAATCATGGTAAAGACCTGCTTTAAGATTATTAAGGATTTGAACGACAGGGGTATTACCGTAATGGTGGTGGAGCAGAACGCCAACAAGGCGCTTAAGATTGCACACCGGGGCTATGTTCTTGAGACCGGCAGCATTGTGTTGGAGGATACTTCGGAGAACCTCCGAATGAACGACATGGTGCAAAAAGCTTACCTGGGTAATTAACCTTACAAGCAGCAGAAGCAGTCCATCCTTAAGGATGGACTGCTTCTGCAAAGTTAGGGTAGTTTGAATTTTATGGTTAAAAAAATTTGGAGGGATGCATATGAACTATAATGAAGTACTGGAGAAGGCCAAAACAACAATCGGATCAAAGTGCAGGGTATGCAGCGAATGTAACGGTGTGGCCTGCAGGGGCGAGCTGCCCGGTATGGGAGGTAAGGGCACAGGGAGCAGTTTTATGGATAACTATAAAAGGCTAAAGGATATTAAGCTGAACATGGATACCATATATGAGTTCAGGGATATTGACACTTCCATAAAGTTGTTCGGGAAACGGTTTGAATTTCCGGTATTTGCCGCCCCGATTGGAGGGCTTGGGGTGCATTACAGCGGCTACTACAACGATTTTTTACAGTTTGCAGACAAAGCAATTAGGCTTCATGAATGCCCTCTTATGCGTTTGCATTTCATGAAGCCTTATACGCCTTAACAGTTTTGCATTTTTTTGCCCCATTCTGCCAGTTCTTTAAGGGCCGGGATGAGGTTTTCCCCGTTTCGGGTAAGTGAATATTCAACCCGCGGGGGTATCTCCATGTACTGCTTACGGATAACTATGCCGTAAGCTTCCAGTTCCTTTAGCGACTGGGTCAGCATCATGTTGGTAATCCCGCCAATACTCCTCTTTAGTTCATTGTACCGCATGGTTTTATTTTTGTTCAATGCCCAGATAATAGGCAGTCTCCATTTTCCGCCGATGAGATTTAAAGCATATGTGAGGGGGCAGTTGTCAAGCCTGCCTTTATAAAGTTTCTTGTCATTCATGGTATCACTCCTATACTCAAGTTTAACTGCCTTAAACAGAAAATACTGCATACTTGTTATAATAATTGCGGTTGATATAATGATATCAAAGTTGGTTGACCAATCAAACACTTTTTTAAATCTTTCAGAAAGGAAGATTAATATGAATATCCGTTATGAAGTTATTCCGGAAGATAACGCTATCTGCATCAGGGACCTGTGCAATGATTTAATGGCTTATCAGAAATTTAAAGCGCATATACATCCCGAGTTCTTTGACAATATGTGCTTTGAAACCAGAGTGCTTCCTTCCCTCAAAAGCGCAAAAGCAAACTATATAGTGGCAGCCAAAGATGACAATGAAGTTGTAGGATACGCCTACAGCACAGTTTCAGCAAAGCAGATATATTCCGGCGGGTTTGCCACGCTGCAGTGCGATGCTTTCTTTGACTTTAACTCGGTGGAGGGGGATGACGTAGGCTGCCTTTCACAGTTTTTCATAAAGGAAGGTTATCGTGATGCCGGTATTGGCAGTGTCTTGTTTGAAAAGTCCATGGAATGGCTGAATTCCTTTGAAACCATTAAAGATGTGTTTATCTTTGTATCAAATGGGAATGACAAAGCGCTGAAATTCTATGTGAACAAAGGTTTCAAAGTAAGCCATCGGATACTCGACGGGTTTATTACGGTGTTGAGAAATGCCTAAAACCCGCTTATGCAGCTTTTTTGGATAAAAAGCATGCTAAAATGGAATACATGCACAGGGATAGGGACAAAGCCTTTAAAATAAGAATAAAGGTTGGGATTGATAATGAAAATTTTTACTATCGGGTTTTCAAAGAAAAGCGCTGAAAAGTTTTTCGGACTTTTGATTAGTAATAACGTTAATAAAATACTGGATATCAGGCTGAACAACAAATCTCAGCTGGCCGGTTTTGCAAAGGGCGGCGATCTGGAGTACTTTTTAAAAAAGATTGGGAATATAGGGTATGAATACATACCCGGTTTGGCTCCTGCCAAAAGGCTTTTTGATGATTACCGGTCCAAAAGTATAGAATGGGATGAATTTGAATTCATGTTCAAAAAAGTGCTGGAAGAAAGAAATGCGGTAAAGCGCCTGGACCTGCAAAACCTCGATGGAGCCTGTTTTTTATGCAGCGAAGATTTACCTGCGCACTGCCACAGAAGAATAGTGGCAGAAGAAGTTGGGAAAACAATCGACTGTGAAATTATGCACCTGTGACAAGCTGGACCGGATTATGACAGGCAGAGGCCGTATTGAGATGCCTGTTATGGGCTTAAGTCCACCCCGGGAGGTGGACTTTTATAGTTTTTTGATAAATTGCTGTACAATTGATGAAAAAAATACGTTAAACTATGAAGGGATAACGGGAATTCCTTCGTCTATATATATGAAAGGTGAAAGGCGTAACTGCAGCCGCTTTTGTAAGCTTTGGAAAGGGGGGGAGAGATGAATCAAGAGGACGTTCTCATAAAACGGGCGGCAGCTGGCAATAAAGCCGCCTACGAACAGCTGGTTAACAAATACAAGGGATACGTGTACGCAATAATTCTTAATCTTGTAAATGACAGTTTCGATGCTGAAAATATTGCCCAGGAGGTATTCCTGCAGGTATACATCTCTCTACCCCGGTACAGGTTTGAGGGTTTCAGGACATGGCTGGGCAGGATTACTGTCCGTAAGGCGATAGACTTGAAGAGAAAGCAGCAGAAGATACGGGACGGGGAAAGGCTTGTGGCGGCACAGGTGCACCTGGCTAAACAGGACGGATACGGCAGTCTTGAAGAAGATTTGCTGCGGTGGGAGGATGCTGAAAGAATAAGAAACCTATACAGCCAACTGCCGGACAGCTACCGAACGGTGGTTAAAAAGTACTATTTCTCGGAGAAAAGCTACCGGCAGATAGCCAGCGAGGAAGGTATCGCGGTCAAAACGGTGGAGACAAGGCTCTACAGGGCAAGGAAGAAACTCAGGGAACAGTGGAAGGGGGACGGCTAAATGGTGCATTTTACCCGGGAAGATTGGAAGGCCTTTATAATGGGTCAAGTAAAAGAGAGAAAACATAGGGAAATGGAACAGCATCTTATGGTATGCGATGCGTGCGCAGAAAAATACCTGTCCTTTTTCTCGGAAAAAAATGCAGCCTGCCCGGCGGTTGAAATCAGTCCGCAGTTTACTTCCAATGTCATGAAAAGAATAAACGGTCTGGAGGTACCAGGAAGAAAAGAAAGGTCAAAAAAGAGGGACATATTCTACTACTGCGCGGCGGCCTGCCTTACCATATTCTTTACGTCGGCCGGAGTATTTGAGGGTTTTGCCGAAGTGATACCGGCAGCGGCCCGGACAAGGATACAGGCGGAGCACTCCTTCGAGACGGGAAACATAAGCATAATCAAGTATGGGTGGTCGGATAGGCTTCTAAACAATACCCTGACATTTATAGATGCAATAAAACCAAAGGGTGAAGAGGAGGTAGTGCATTGAAAAAAAAGAGCAAGTTTTTAGTATTTATACTGTCGGTTATTCCGGGACTGAGTCATGTTTACCTGGGACTATTTTACAGGGGATATATATTTATGGGGGCCGCAGCGGCGGCGGTGGCGGTGGTGCTGGGGCTCTGTGTCCTGATGGGCAGTGACCGTCCTATGATACTTTTTCTGGGATTACCGGTCCTGTGGTTTGTTGCCCTGATAGACAGCATGACACTGACCGATAGGGTTAACAGCCGCATGACATTAAACCCCGGCGAAGAGGACGGCCCGGAAATCGGAGAAATGCCGACGGACAACAAACTAAGTGATCAGAACAGAAAGATAATAGTGTGCCTTCTGTCTGTAGTCCCGGGAGCGGGGCACATGTTCATGGGTTATCAGAAGCTTGGGCTGGAACTGATGACGCTGTTTTTCTTTTCCTTCTTTTTTATTGATTGGCTGAGGATTGGATTTTTCATGTTCATAATACCGGTAATATGGTTTTACGGCATGTTTGACGCCCTCCACAAGGCGTCCGGTGAAAGAACTCCGTTGGAGGAGACCGGTTACTCGGTGTTTGAACTTATCGGTGAAAACAGGTATAGGTGGAGCGGTTCCAAGATGCTGGGGTACGGACTTATCGGCATAGGATTGCTGCTTATATTTGACAGGATAGTATCGCCGATGATACCCTACGAGATCAAAAACTATATCCAGACCGGAATAGTTGCATTTTTGTTCATAGCTGGCGGTATCAGGATACTTATGGGCGGGCGCAGGGAGCGCAGCGAAAATCATGAGGAGGTATCGGAAAAGTGCGAAGATGGAGAGTAGGGACACTGTCCCTAGGTGTTTTGCTGATTTTACTGGGCATTATTATGCTGGCCGCCCAGTTCAAACAGGCTGTCATATTTGATATGCTTATTACGTGGTGGCCGCTGATACTGGTGCTGATTGGTGCGGAGATACTTGTCCATGTCTATACGGCAAAGGAGCCGGAACCGAAGGTGAAGTATGATGGTTTCAGCATATTCATAATTATGGTTATTGTGTTTTTCAGTATAGGGATATACGCCGTCACTGCCACCGGAGTCCTTGAGAGGATTTCCTGGATGGTGCAGAGCAGTAGTTTCCCGGTGGAGATTCCCGCTGAAAGGATTGACATGGGAGAAAACGTGGAAAAGATAGTAATATCAGCCCCTGCCGGGAATCTTGATATAAGGAAAAGCGGCGACGGTGAAGTAATACATTTCGGCGAAGCCATTGTAAAGGCGGCCGACACCGATGAAGCAAAAATGCTGACCGAGCGGAACAGAGCGGTTACCCACCTGGAAGGCAACACTCTCTTTGTGCGGTTTTTGTCGGATACCTGGCCGGGAGATTTTAAACCCGGCATAAGGGAAATCCGGCATACAATCCTGCTTCCTACCGATTTAGATGTGGAAATTGGCGGTCCCACTTATTTCAATCTGAATATTGACGGCGAAGCGCTTCAAAGAGACTGGCTGATAAAGGGTAGGGGAAGGATTAATGTTACCGTTAACAAAGGGTCCGACCTGGTTATTGACGCGCAGGTTGGCACAAGCGACTGGCTCGGAGGAAATGTAAGCTGGGAAATTGAAGAGATAACCGCTTACAATGAAAACGGAACTAAAGGGTTCAAAGGATATCTCAGGTGGGGGGAAGGCAACAGCAAAGTCAGCATAATAATTGACGGGGGAGAGATACAGGTCAGCGAAATATAACCCATCCTCAGCACGTCAAAGGCCCGGAAGTATAAGACTCCGGGCCTTTTTTGCATTTCGCTACTGTTTTTTAATCGTTGTTTTCGCTGCGCGGTACGCAGATAACCTGCCCTATTTGAAGGTTATTGGGGTCTACACCCGGGTTTAACCGTCTCAGGGTGTTAACGGTAGTGTTAAATCTCCTTGCAAGGGAGAAGAATGTATCCCCAGACCTTATGGTATATGGCCTTGCATTGGCAGGGCACTCATCCGGCGGTTCCGGTGCCGGTCGTGGAATACAGATTACCTGCCCTATCTGCAGATTATTCGGATCTATACCGGGGTTTGCATCAATAATGGCTTCAACGGTTGTGTTAAATCTATTTGCAAGGGCAAACAGGGTATCCCCCGACCTTATGGTGTACGGCCTTGTGTTTGCCGGGCACTCATCCGGTGGTTCCGGTGCCGGCCGTGGAATGCAGATAATCTGACCTACCCTAAGAGCTTCCGGGTCTATACCGGGGTTAGCGTCAAGTATTGCCTCTACCGTTGTGCCAAACCTCCTGGCCAGCGCAAACAGGGTATCACCGGCCCTTATGGTATACTGTCTTGTTCCGGGAGGACAGGTAACCGGCGGACCCGGGCGCGGAATACATATCACCTGGCCCACCAGCAGTGCATCGGGATTTACATCGGGGTTTGCTGCTATCAGGGCTTCAAGTGTAATATTGAATCTTCTGGCAAGCGAGAAGAAAGTATCCCCAGCTCTTATGGTATAGGGTTCTGTATTTGCCGGGCATTCAGGCGGCGGGACTGCCAGCGGTATACAAATCACCTGACCGATCATAAGTCTTTCGGGGTCGATTCCCGGGTTTGCCTCAAGCAAATCGTCCAGGGACACGTTAAAGCGTCTCGAAATGGCAAACAGCGTATCCCCTGAACGTATGGTATAGAAGTTGCCTTCCGGACAGGGTGGGAAAATCGGCTGCCTCGGTATGCAGATAACCTGACCTACCTGCAGGAAATTCGGGTTTACATTGGGATTGGCCGAAATCAATGCCGGAACTGTTGTATTAAACCGTTGCGCAAGCGAGAAGAAAGTATCACCCGGTCTTATGGTATATGCTACTGTGTTGGGGGGGCATTGTCTCCCCATGAAATTAAACACTGGAATATCACCTCCTCAATATAAGGTATTCAAAGTACCAAAAAAAGTTCTGAGAAGGATGAAAAAATAACCGGCTGCAAACCGGCCGG
>Ga0334892_1001043_pt1 | contig 26007 bp, 26 predicted proteins | sample GraSluR3_MG_4_FD_207213 | JGI IMG/M metagenome (GOLD analysis project Ga0334892, IMG submission 207213) | Sludge microbial communities from methane-producing bioreactor in Wageningen University, Netherlands - Granular Sludge_15_04-R3 | ecosystem: Engineered > Bioreactor > Anaerobic >...
TGACTGATAAGTTCAAGTAGCATTGATTGAATATCAGGAGACAGGATTGTTGACAGCCTTCAAGCAGCTAAGTGGTGCCTGGCATTCCAGGTGAGGTCTGTAAAAGGATTCGCCTAAATGAAAATAAAATGAAATATTCAGGCTTAATTTTTTTGGTAATGATTGTTTATATTTAGCAGAAAAATAAATATCTTTTTATAAAGCCTAGTGAGCATAAGCCGCTGCTCCTTGCACAACGCGGACTATCTCAAGCATTCTCCATGCAGATTTTTCACCTGGAATGCTGAGACTTTTGACATCATTCATGAGACGGAACATCCAAGGCTGGAGAAACTAAAGATCAGTATCTGATCAAACTGTATTGGCCTAATTGCACCTGATATTTACAAGCAATTAGCACGTCGAAACACCAATAGATCCAAAATCTTCATAAATACCGCAGCTGTCCGGTTTTAGCAGATTATTTAGTTATGATTTCAGATAATCACCCATTGAGAGTATTAAATTCTGTTATAATAAAAGAATGAATTATGGGAATATATAAAATAATTCGAGGGAGGGATTGTTGATCATGGCAATCAAGTTATCGGAAAAAAACCGGCTTCTGATGATTAGATTGTTGATGGTGATAGCTGCTTTAATTCTTCTTGTTATGCTGTTTATGATCAGTCCACTGCGAAATATTGTTTTTCCGTCCCAGAGAGAACAAGATATTGCCACGGAAGATGATTCCGGCGTGCTGCCTGAAGAAAGTGAGGCAGATGGCGGCTATACCGATGATACCACTGGTGGTGGCAGTGAAGATGGTACTGCAAGTGGTATAGTTGAACATACCGACAGCGAGGGCAGTTCTGCAGACAGAGAGGATGGTGGTGTTGCCGACGTGACGGTTATAAATAGACCACCGGTAATTGAAGTATTTATAATCGGCCCTGTTAATGTTATGAGTGCGGTAAGAAGCGGGGAGGCAATACCGATAACTTTTGAGGAGAAACCGTTTTGGTTTACTGTTAATGCTTCTGATCATGAAGGGGAAGCAATTGATTTTGAGATTAATTTCAGCCATGGATTGATCGATAACATGGTGCGGCCTGATGATAATACAGTTCAATTTATTTGGGTTAGCCCCCCCAACAGTGAAGGTATTGTTGACACAATAGTAAATGCCACTGTTGAGGTTACGGCTGTTGATTTTTCGGGTGGAAGAGATAGGGCTGTAATAAATCTGGCAATGACCCCTGAAAGCAGTGAGCATGCCGGTGAAACTGCTGATCTGAGTGGTGTTTTTTCGGTAGCCCAAACTTACCGTTCCCCAGCCCATTCAGATCAAAGCGGTTATGTAAATTCAGCCGGTGATGTCAGAACAGGAACAATAATAGTTGGTGACGACGATAGCAACAGGCAGTACAAGGGTTATTTAACCTTTAGCCTGGCAGGCATAGCCGGAATTCCCCCCGACAATATAAACAGTGCTCAGATCATTTTTAATGCCATCAATAAATCGGGTGCTCCTCAAACAATTGGTGAGTTTGTTGATTTTAAAATTTTTAATTACGGCTCAACACTGGATAGCGGTGATTTTGCTGTTGGTGGAAATCGTTTCATGATGATTGGTACAGGATTTTTCACAGGCGGTTCAACCGCGGAGGGTTCACTGGTGCATGAACTGCGCAGTATTCAGGCATCAGGCGGCACAACGCTTCAGGTTAAAATAGGTTTGGATGCAACTACTAACAACAATAATGTCTGGGATATGTTCCAGTTTAATCCCGGGAATGTAGAGCTTGTGATTGATTACCTTGAATAAATGTAGATTCAGGATTCGTTTAAAAACCCTTGACAATTCTGATCAGGTGCTGTAGATTATAAAAACATAATCTTAAACTGTTGATTGAGAAGAGTACATACAGCAGCTTGTTTTTTAGAGAGTTGCCGGTGGTGAAAAGGCAATAAGCAGCGTTGTATGGAATGGGCTCATGAAGGTGGTAGGAAGGTCTCACAACGAGGCTGGTAATGACCAACGGGATTTCCGCCCGTTATCAAGGGAATTCGTATGATGGTACGAAAATGAGTGGATGCAATTGCATCAATTTAGGTGGCACCGCAGAGGTGATAAGCTTTTGTCCTATAAAACAGGGCAAAAGCTTTTTATATTTAAAGATTTGAAATTAATAATCATAACCGGGGAGTGTGTGGCATGAAAAAGGGAAGATTCGGCATTTTTGGAGGGCAGTACATACCGGAAACGCTGATTAAACCGGTACAGGAACTCGAGGAGGCGTATGAATATTATTCAAATGATCTTGATTTTCAGAGTGAGCTGAATGGGTTGCTTAAAAATTATGCAGGCCGGCCATCACGTCTATACTATGCGGAACGAATGACCGGGGATTTGGGGGGGGCAAAGATCTATCTTAAAAGGGAAGATCTGAACCATACAGGGTCACATAAGATCAACAATGTTCTGGGGCAGGTTTTGCTGGCGAAGAGGATGGATAAAAAAAGAGTAATTGCCGAAACAGGGGCAGGTCAGCACGGGGTTGCTACCGCAACAGCTGCGGCTTTGATGGATATGAACTGCGATATCTTTATGGGCAGGGAAGATATGGAGCGCCAGTCTTTAAATGTTTATCGCATGGAGCTGCTTGGTGCTACTGTTCATCCGGTAACCAGCGGCACGATGACTTTAAAAGATGCGGTTAATGAAACAATGCGTGAGTGGACGACACGTATTGACGATACTCACTATGTTCTTGGCTCAGTTATGGGACCCCATCCGTTTCCCAGTATAGTGCGGGACTTTCAAAAAATCATTGGCATTGAGATAAAACAGCAGGTTCAGCAGGCTGAAGGTAAATTGCCAGATACGATTATTGCCTGCGTCGGAGGAGGTAGCAATGCTATCGGTGCCTTTTATGAGTTTATTCAGGATCAATCGGTAGAATTGATTGGCTGTGAGGCCGCCGGAGCCGGGGTTCATTCAGAAAAAAATGCAGCAACAATTACTACAGGTTCGGTAGGGGTGTTTCACGGCATGAAATCTTACTTCTGCCAGGACAAGTACGGCCAGATAGCTCCGGTTTATTCTATTTCAGCAGGGCTTGACTACCCGGGCATAGGACCGGAGCATGCTAACCTTTTCGATACCGGAAGGGCGCAGTATGTGCCAATAACTGATGCTGAAGCGGTAAGTGCCTTCGAATATCTTGCCCGGATTGAAGGTATTATCCCGGCTATAGAAAGCGCTCATGCCATTGCTTATGCCCGGAAAATTAGTCCGGTGATGAGAGAAGATCAGATTATTGTTGTTAATCTTTCAGGCCGTGGAGACAAGGATGTTGCAGCAATCGCCAGGTACAGGGGGGTAACTATCAATGAGTAAAATAGATAAAGCTTTTAAACGGGGCAAAGCATTTATACCTTTTATTACAGGAGGTGATCCTGATCTAGATACAACAGAAAAACTGATTTTAGCCCTGGCGAATAACGGCGCCGATTTAATTGAAATTGGCATCCCCTTTTCTGATCCTATTGCAGAGGGGGTGGTGATTCAGGATGCTGATGAGCGGGCTCTGAAGGGTGGATGCACTACGGATAAGCTTTTTACCATGATTATGGAAGCTCGTAAAAAAACCGATATCCCCCTGCTGTTTATGACTTATTTTAACCCTGTTTTTACTTATGGAAAAGAACAATTCTTAAGCCGCTGCAGGCAATGCGGTATTGATGGAATTATCGTACCAGATCTGCCATTTGAGGAAAAAGATGAGCTGGCTGATATCTGTGAAACTAATGGAGTAGATTTAATATCGATGATCTCGCCAACTTCGGAAGAGCGTATAGTTAAGATTGTCCTGGAAGCCCGTGGATTTATCTACTGCATATCTTCGCTCGGGGTGACCGGTATGCGCCAGGATATTTCAACCGATATAGAGGCAATGATTGAGAAAGTTCGCGAGGTTACTGATATACCCTGTGCAATCGGTTTCGGCATCTCAAACCCTGAGCAGGCAGGCTATATGGCCGGAATCTCAGACGGAGTTATTGTTGGCAGCGCTATTGTCAAGCTGGTTGAACAATATGGCCGGGACTGCATTGAACCGGTGATCGAGTATGTGAAAGCAATGAAAAAGGGCATGGAACATTCTTTAAATAAAAGCAATTAAAAATTTGAGGAGGTTTTATCATGTATAAAAATATTCTTAGTAAAGCAACAACCCACCAGGAGTTGAACGAAGAGGAGATTTTTGAACTGATTAGTGCGATTAGAAATGATGAAGTTAGTGATGTTCAAATTGCCGGGTTACAGGTTGCTCTCCTGATGAAAGGTGCAACCTTGCAGGAAATATCACTAATAGCAAGGGCCATGCGTGAAAACTGTATACCTTTAAAACCAAGGGTTAATAATGATCTAATGGATACCTGTGGAACCGGAGGTGGCTTGAGCACTTTCAATATTTCAACAGCAACAGCAATCGTGGCGGCAGCGGCAGGAATTCCGGTTGCCAAACACGGCAGCCGCTCGATTTCAAGTCTTTCAGGCAGCGCTGATGTGCTGGAAGCCATGGGTGTTAATATTAACCTGACCCCGGCTGAGGCGGAAAAATTGATTGAGGAGATTGGCATCGCTTTTATTTATGCCCCCCTGTTCCATCCGGTTATGTGTAAAGTGCTGCCAGCGGAGACAGACCTCGGTATTAAAACCATCTTCTATACTATCATCGGTCCGCTGATCAACCCTGCTTTTGCTTCAAGGCATATACTTGGAGTATATAAGGCTGAGCTTCTTGATACGGTATCTTATGTAGCAAAAGAACTTGGCTATACCCGGGCTATGTTTGTTTTTGGTTTAGATGGTCTGGATGAAATTTCATTGTTGGGTAAAACCAGGATTAATGAATTGAAGAATGGGCAGATAAGTTCTTATGAAATTGAACCGGAGGATTTCGGTATGAACCGCTGCACCTTAGAGGATATTAAAACAGCTACTCCGGAAGAAAATGCAAAAACAATCCGCAGTGTCTTTGCCGGTGAGCTTAAAGGTGCAAGGCGAAATGTAATTTTGCTAAATGCTGCCGGTGCATTGATCGTGGGAGGAAAAGCTACTGATTTCAAGGACGGCATCTCCCTTGCCAGTGAACTGATAGACAGCGGCCTGGCGGAAGAGAAGTTGGATCAGCTTTGTGTAATGTCAAATTCTTTCAGGGAGTAGATAGATGAATACCAAATTCTCCGAGGCGATAGTGACAAGGAAAGATATGGGGTACATTCCGGTAATACCGGATCTGAAAAAGTATTCTCCCGGTGAAGGAGAGCTCTTTCGGGACAGAGAGCCAATTGAAGTGGTCAGGATGCTGGCTGAGGCAGGTGCGCCTGCATTTTCTGTAGTAACTGAGCCGGAAAACTTTGGCGGTTCCCTGCAGCTTTTAAGAAAGGTGGCTGCTGAAACCGATTTACCGGTTTTACGCAAGGATTTTATTCGAGACTCTGATGATCTCCGAATAACGAAGGAATGCGGGGCGGAGGCAGTTTTATTAATTTGCGCGGCACATACCTTAACAGATTTATCCAGATTATATGAAGAGGCTTTAAAACTCGAACTTGAGCCGCTGGTTGAAGCACATACACGCGAGGATCTGGAATGGGCCGGTAAAATGGAAGCAATGCTTGTGGGAATTAATAACCGCAACATCCTTGAACTGGAAAGAGATGATGGAGATATTTCCACTACTGAACTTCTTGCAGAATATGCGCCCCCGGAAGCAGTGCTGATCAGTGAAAGTTCTATTAGAACACCGGAAGAGGTGGACGCGGCGATTAAGGCTGGTGCGGATGCTGTTCTGGTTGGCACTGCACTCTGGCAGGCAGAAGATATGCTTAAATGTTACCGGGAATTCAGTGATAGAAGAGGGAATAGGGCTTGATGAAAAAAGTAACTGTAAAAATTTGCGGTTTAATGAAGAGTTCTGATGTTAAGCTGTGTATGAAACAGGGAGTGGATATTGTTGGTTTTGTTACAGAATATCCAGTACCCGTGCCCTGGAATTTAAACCGTACAACAACAGCAAGCTTGCTCAGAAAAGTCTGTTTGCCCCATCAGAGCTGTATCGTTACCGGGGGGAGCCCGGATAAAGTTATTTCATTAGCTGCTCAACTAAAGCCTTCCATGGTCCAGCTGCATCACCAGGAGAGCCTGGAGGATACGGATATAATCGCAAACAACCTGGGGAAGATAGGTATAGCCGTAATTAAAACTATCCCGCCATCAGGAGAAGATCGTCTTGCTCAGTTTGGAACTGTTGATATTAAAGCTATAGTTGAAGCGTTACATAAAACTAATGTTCAGGCTTTGCTTGCCGATTCAAGATCTCCTGCAAATGCCGCCGCAAAAGGAACTGTATTTGACTACAACTTTGTCAGGCAGATCGTCAAATTATCTTCTAAACCGGTTATCATTGCAGGCGGCATTACTTATGAAAATGTTTGTGATATTTTAACTGCAACAGGTGCAAAATTTATAGATGTTATGACCGGAGTGGAAAACAAGCCAGGAGATAAAAATGCCCGTTTACTTTCTAAACTGTTATCCAATGCGCATAATTGTCAGGACCTCGGGTTGTTGACAACATTTGAGAATAGCCCGAGCTGACGACCGGCATGAATAAATCAATATTTATCTTTACGGTGCCACTTTTTTATGAGATGCTAAATCGGGAAATGAATAAATTATAGCAATAGCAAATAAGGCTGCAATCTTGGCACCTGGATAAATAAGGACTAACTTGAGTTGAATTATGGAGGGTCTTGGTTATGAGTATATTACGATTTCTTGGGAATATTCTCTGGTTACTGTTTGGTGGTATCATTGGAGCTTTGCTCTGGTTTTTAGCCGGAGTAATAGTATGTATCACGATTATTGGAATCCCTTTTGGGCTGCAGTGTTTTAAGTTTGCGGGCTTTATCCTTTGGCCTTTTGGCAGGGATGTCGAGGTCGGTAGTTTTGGTATTGGTGGCCTGCTGGGCAATATTCTCTGGATTTTGATACTTGGCTGGGAATTATGTATAACACATCTTGCATTTGGCCTTGTACTTTGCATTACTATTGTTGGCATACCTTTCGGTTTACAACACTTCAAACTTGCACTTCTGGCGCTACTCCCCTTTGGTGCAAAAATTATCAGGCGCCCCGGTCATCTTGTTCCTGGATCCTGATCGGAATTATAAGGGCTTTTGGTTAGCGCTGATTCCGAAGTTGAACTTGAGGGTTTTTTCTGGACAGGTGTCCACACACTCCCCACAGACGATACAATCTGTAGATTTAATTTCCCCTGATTTAACCTCATGGTTAACATCGATACTCATGGGACACACTTTGTTGCATTTTTTACAATCTGTACAGAGAGACGGAGTGGTTGCAATTTTAAGCCGGGGCAGGTTAAGCGTTTTCCCGATTTTCAAACCTCCGACTAAAAAGGGTGACATCCAACAAATTGAGTGACAGGCTCCTCTGCGTCCCAACCAGATTGAGAGCCCGAAGAAGATTAATAATACAAAGTAATAGGTAATATATTTGAAAGGCTCATCAATAGAGATGTAGTTTTCTGTCATGTAAAAGAGGTTTACTCCCTTAACTCCGCCGGCCAAAATAAAGCCACCAGTAAGAGTGATAAACCATAAACTGAAAATGCTGTATCGAACTACCCTTAATTTATTTACTGCAGCAGGCTTTTTATTGATTAACATGCAAATTTCACTTAAACCTGCTACCGGGCATAACCATGCACACCAGGCTCTGCCCAAAATGGTGGCAGTAATTAAGAGCAATAAAAAGAATAACGAACTGGCGGTTATTATACCTTTGAAAGCGCCGTCAACCGGCAGATAGGGAGAAAAATAGTTCATGGTAACCGGGAAAAAAAATAGTGATAGAAAAATTAATAAGCGCCTTAATTTTTGTCTCATTATTACACCTGGCTTTCAAAGAATTATAATGCTCATAGATTCTATTCAAGGCAAGCTTTTTTAACTTACTGTTCAAAGCAGATTACCCGAAGTACATGAGGGTAGATAAGATCCTGATCTTTACAAATACTGGGTTATTAATTACTAAGTAAGGTGGAACAAAATAAACCGTTCTGCTGAATTTTATCTAGTATTCTCGGTTTCCAAAAATAAAGAATACTATTAGTCACTGATCGGGCAGGTTGTTTCCTCTTTTTTATGTAAAATTATATCAGCGATTAATGCCAGCTCGTCATCGGGTATTGTTATGGTAAACCCTTTTTCCAGGTTAATTGCGGCTGCCCTTAGAACCTGAAGTATTGGTTCCATTTTTGCTGGAGGCGTTTGCCACTGGCTGATCGGATATTCCAGGGAATTGTTTGATAAAATTTGCCTTTCCAACATGCAGGCGGTATGAACCAGCAAACGTAATCGCACATTGTGGCTAATAGAAATTCTGAGGGCATTTTCAACATCCTCTATAAATCTATGTGCTGAATTAGCAGCAATCCGTGGATTTAATACTGTCAGATATTCTAAAAGTGTTTCTGTTGAGAATGATTTTATTATTTGTTTGGATATATCTTCCGTCTTTCTGATATCAAATTTGTTTCTTAGTAAATCTGCAGCCTTTCTCACGCCTGGTTCAGTTAAGAAATCTTCAACAGGGATAAAGGTTGCCCCCGGTATTTTTGGATCGATAGTTCCTATTACCATCGCAATCTGATTCGAGAGTGATGAAAGGTTCTGCTTCAGATTGGAAGCAGTATTATCTTTTATTTGCTCTGCTTTTAAGCAGACTATTTCACAGCCAACTGAGGGGAGAAATGGGAATATGTCATTTAGAAGTCTTTTTACTCTTTCTGCTGTTCCTGTACCCGATATGCAAGTAGTCAGTATAACTTTATCTTTAAAAGAATTTTGTTTAATTGTTTCGATATTATCTGTGTGAAAAGGTATTGAAGGATCAGCAACCAGTTGATTTAGTATCCCTTCAGGTGATGAGTCTTTTAATAAGGCAAGACGTGCTGCCTCTATAACAAGAGAGGTTGTAATATTATTTACGATGCTAACATTAAGTTTTAAGGTTTGTGCAATATTATGAACTGAACCGGCAAGTGCCGGTGTGTCAATAAAAACTACGAAGCTACCATAATCAATCAGGGAATTGAAAAAATGCTCAATCTCCTGCTCAGTTATTGAATTATCTGTTTTAAGATCCAGGTTCAAGGCAGATACAAGGTTGGTTTTTAATAAACTGTTAGCTGTATCTGCTATGCTGGTTGCAGTCGAAAAGCCCTGTGCGATAACGACAATTTTCAGGGAGTGTTTTTTACAGTTATCTGAAAGGCCCTTGAGATCATCGAAGTTTAAACTTTTCGAGGGGGTATGTGAATGCTCATATTTTATTGAGCCTCCGTTTATTATAATACTCTTTTGTGATGACTTACTGGTGCCCCAGCTAAAAATTGATTTATTCAATACTGTTTTTGATGGTAGCGAATCAAGGTTTATTTTATATGTATTACCTTTTTCACTTGATAGATCTTGTGTGTAATTTCTATATAGGGCATTTGCACAGATTAATTTGATGTCATTTCTCAATTGTCCTATATTTCCCGGGCTACTGTATTCCAGCAGGTATTCCAAAACTTTTCCACTCAGGACCAAGGTGCAGCCTATTTTTTTTGCTTCACTCTGGAAAAAGGCATTAATTATTGCTTCTTTTTCCGATAAAGGCCTTTCGGACAATGTGGGGAGGTTGATCAATACAGGGATTCTTCTGGTGAAAGGCAGTAATAAAGATGTTTCAGGGTTTTCAGTAGTTGCTGCCACAAACCTTATGTTAACTGATCGCAGATTTCCTGATTCTCCCAAACGATGATAAACCTTTTGATCCAGCAACAGGTATAACATTTCCTGGCCTTCCGGAGGCAACCTGTGTATTTCGTCGAGAAACAAAAAACCATTATCGGCAGCATTGACCAGGCCGGGTTGTTCCTTGTCTGCACCTGTAAATGCTCCTTTTGCATAACCGAAAAGTTGGGCTAGAAGCAGTTGAGGATTACTTGCATAATCAGCACAATTAAAAGTTATAAAAGGCGCCTGGGGGTGGAAAATCTGTTTTTGAACTGCAGTTTGATATAAAAGTTTGGCAAAAAGGGTTTTGCCTGTTCCGGATGATCCGGTTATAAGTATATGAAGGCCATCAGGATATGCTATTGCGGCAACACCTTGTTCAACCTGAGAAGCCAGGCTTCCATCGGAACCGATAAATGAAAGCCAATGATTGTCATAAAGCATAACAGGCTTATCTGTTTGAAGGACAAAATCAGATGCCGGTTTATATAGGACAGGCCTGCCTTCAGATTTTACCAAAAGGCCGTCCTGACATAATTCGTTTAATATCCTGCTGACATTAGTGCGATCTAATCTACATCTTTTTGCTATCATCAGTGTGTCAAATCCTTTAATATTTGCACACTGTCCCTCATTTTTTTCAATCATTTCTTTTAGTGTGTTATAAATGAGAGTTTTACGGTTTTTTATCCGGCTCATTATAATCACTCATTCCATGAAATATGCAAACATTTTATTCTCGTAGTTATTTCATTTATACATCTTAAGGTAAATAAGCCGTAACCATGTGTCATATCGCTTTGGCCGGGGCAGCCAAATCAAATATATCATAGTGGGGATAGCTGAGCAACATGCTGTATTTTTAGATAATTACACACTATTTGGTATGCAATTTGCATAAATAATAATAGATAGAAGGGAGGTTGAAGTGTGAATAAGGTATTTATTGTTTTTACACATGGGAACCTTGGGGTTGAATTGGTTAATTCTGCGGAAATTATTGCCGGTACACAAGAAGGTATTAAGGTTGAATCAGTAACCTGTAATGACAGCCCTGAAAGTGTTGCAATAAGAGTTGAGCAATTACTTGGAACCCTTAAAAAAGAGGATAGTGTCATTTTTTTTGTGGATATGAGGGGAGGCACCCCCTGGAATACGGTCATGAGGTTTTTAAATATCAGCAGTTATCATTGCCTGGCTGGTGTGAATTTGCCCATGCTGCTTGAAGCTATAATCTCTCGAAATAAAGGAGCATCTTTTGAGGAGATAGTGAACGCTGCTCTAAATGCCGGAAAGGAAGGGATAGTTTTAGCTGAAAGATCACTCAATAAATGATCAGGAGTTGATTAATGGTTAAAAATGCAGAATGATTGATTTCCCGGGATGCAACTAAACTATTTAACAGAAGGAGGTAGATAAATTAATGTCAGCGAGCAATTCTGATGGGAAGAGAGTTTCACTCCAGGAACCACGAATAGATCACAAAATATTTTGGCCTTCGATTATCATTCTTCTTGCAGTAATAATTCCTGTGTTAATGAATCCTGTAAAAGGAGGCGAAATCGCAGATCTTGTTCTATGGGGCATAATGGGTAAATTTGGTTGGATGTATATGGTTTTTGGTTTTGCAGCATTACTTTTTTTAGCATGGCTTGCATTTGGCCCTTATGGTAACGTGAAATTAGGGAAGCCTGGTGAAAAACCGGAGTTTTCATTGATTTCCTTTATTGCAATGCTTTTCTGTGGAGGGATAGGTGTTGATTTAATATATTGGTCAGTAATTGAACCGATATACTATATGGATGGGCCTCCTTTTGGAATAGCAGTGGGTACAGCTGAAGCTGCCGAATGGGCTGCGGCATATGGGATTTTCCATTGGGGTTTCGTCCCCTGGGCTTTATTTGCACTGCCTGCTGTTCCGCTCAGCTACGCTTACTATGTGAGGCGTAATCATACACTGCGTTTAAGTATCATGTTCAAGGGGCAGTTTGGAAAATTGGCAGATGGCATTGCCGGTAAAATCGTTGATATATTTGCTCTGTTTGCGATAATGGCTGGCATCGGCATTGCCCTGGCTTTTGGAGTGCCAATGTTGTCAGCAACAGTATCAGAAGCATATGGTTTCAGTGAAGGGTTTAATTTAAACATAGTAATCATAGTGATCTGGACTCTTATTTTCGGAACTAGTGTATATCGTGGCCTTGAAAAAGGGATAAAGGTATTAAGTTTAGTTAACGTATATCTTGGTTTTGCGCTGCTCTTGTTTGTGTTAATTGCCGGTCCAACACATTTTATAGTCAATACTTTCACTAACAGCCTGGGGTTGGTTGCTCAAAACTTCTTCAGGATGACCCTATGGACAGATCCTATAGCACAGGGTGGCTGGCCTGAAGGTTGGACCATGTTTTTCTTTGCCTGGTGGTTGGCTTGCGCGCCGTTTTTATCGTTGTTTATTGCCAGGATATCCAGAGGCAGAACAATAAGAGAAGTGGTCTTGGGAACCGTGGTTTTTGGGAGTCTTGGTGCCTGGCTTCATTTCGCAATATATGGTGGATACGGATTAAACGTTGAGCTATACGGAGTAGAGTCTTTGACCTCACTGATGGCTGAACACGGTGCTTCGGCAACAATCGCGGCAATCTTTGCTTCGCTACCTTTTGGCAAAGTAGTCATGCCTCTCTTTATTGTTTTAATGTTTGTTTTCCTGGCAACAACCCTTGATTCAGGAGCTTATGTGTTTTCGTCGATTACCACAGAGAATCTTGGTCCTGACCAAGAGCCTGCTCGCTGGAACAGGTTGCTTTGGTCGGCAATTATGGCTCTGGCCGGCACTGCTTTGCTTATGATCGGCGGCTTGGAACCTATACAGGCTCTTGCTGTAGCATGTGCATTTCCATTGGTATTTCTTATAACTGCTGGAGTTATATGTTTTCTGAAAGATATTAAGCAGGATTGCGGAAATTGTATTAAAACACAGGAAATTTCAATTGATTTTGACGAAGCTACAAATAGTTCTAAGGCGATAGTTGATAACAGGAATTAATTTATATTAATTTCTGGGTATGTGTCATAGAGTTTGCCACCATCTGGTGCTCATAGGCTATTCTGTATAGTTATTAAGTCTTCATGTAAATGGCACAATTGGAATGGCGTGAAAGCCAGGTGGTGGTTTGTTAATAAAAGTTTTATATCATCCGAGGTGTAATTATGATGACTTCATCTGAAAGAGTACTGACGGCATTGCAACATAAAGAACCGGATCGAGTGCCCCTGGATTTAGGTGGCAGTTTTGTAACCGGTATTACAGCCGAAGCTTATAGTAATCTGATAGACTACCTTGGCTTAGATACACAAGAAGTGGTTATTTCTGAAATGACTCATCAGTTAGCTCAAGTGGATGAATCCCTTCTTGAAAAATTCCAGGTAGACACCCGTGGGCTTGCTCCCCAGTTTCCATCAGGATGGACGTTTGCAGGTGAAGAAGATGACCGTTACCGTTATTTTACAGATGAGTGGGGCATAGTATGGCGAATGCCGAAAAAAAATGGTTTATATTATGATATGTACAGGCATCCACTTGCCGATATAACGAGTCAATCAGATCTGGATGGATTCGCCTGGCCAGATCCCGAAGATCCTGTTCGCTTGAAAGGTTTGAAAGAAAAAGCGAAGCATTTAACAAACGAGAAACAGGTTTGTGTTGTTTTTGATCATATGTCAGCAGGTTTTTTTGAGCTGGGAGGTTGGCTGCGTGGATATGCAAACTGGTTCATGGATTTAGCAGGGAATCCTAAGCTTGCAGAAAGAATCCTGGATATTACACTTGATATTCGTATGCGCTTTCTCGATAAAGCGCTGGATGAGCTGAAGGGCGATATAATGGTATTAATTGAGTACGAAGATTTGGGTTCGCAAAAGGGGCCGCTTATTTCACCTGCTATGTATAGGAAGTTTGTGAAGCCGAGACAAAAGAAATTGTATTCGTTTATAAAGAAAAAAGCGCCAGTATACATTTTCCTTCATTCTTGTGGAAGTATTTATGAACTTATTCCCGATATTATTGAGACAGGTGTTGATATTTTAAATCCATTACAGTTTAATACCCCCAATATGGATACTTTAAAATTGAAAAAAGAGTTTGGTGATGTTCTTACTTTCTGGGGTGGAGGTATTGATACACAGCAAACACTGCCAAAAGGAAATACAATGCAAGTTCGTGATGAAGTAAAAAGGCAGATAGATATTCTATCTCCGGGAGGTGGTTTTGTTTTTAGTACTGTCCATAACATTCAGCCGGATGTTCCACCAGAAAATATTGTTGCGATGATGGAGGCTTTTTTAGATTACAGATAGTTGGAAAGTAGGGAGTAAGCTATGAGTGTACCTGCACTGGTTCGGGTAGATGACAGATTAATTCATGGCCAGGTTGTGATTTCCTGGCTTCCACAAGTGAGCAGCAACAAAATTGTCATTGTTGACGACAAGTTAGCTGTGGATAGTTTTCTTGCTGAAGTGGTGCTATTGGCCGCGCCTAAAAATGTTGAAGTTAAAATAGTATCAACTGCCGAGGCAATATCCGATCTAAGTATTTTCGAAAACGTTCTGCTTCTAATCAAGACTCCGGTTACCGCTTTAGCTTTATTAAAGGGTGGCCTTAGGTTCAACACATTAATCATAGGTGGAATAGGTGCACGTGCCGATCGGGAAACCATTTACCGAAATATTTCTGTTTCAAAAGAAGAAATTGAGGCTTTAAATGAATTGTCACAGGCAGGAGTAAAACCGGTGTTTCAAATATTATCATCTGATCGTCCCGTAGAATACCATAAAAGTTAGTTAAGATAAGGAGAATTATTATGCTGGCAGCAGTGTGTTATAAAACCGGGGATATTCGTATCGAGAACAGGGATATGCCTGTGCCCGGGCCTGGTGATGTTTTAATTAAACTTGCATATTGTGGAATATGTCCGTCAGATTATCGAATATACCAGGGACTCTCATCTGTTAAGTATCCAATTGTAGCCGGGCATGAATTTACAGGTTGGATTGAAGCTGTGGGTAGTGAGGTAGAAAATATGACTATAGGCTCAAAAGTAGTTGTTGATCCGGCACAAAAATGTTATACGCAATGTCCTGCCTGTAGGCATGGGTATTATAATAAATGTATTAAAATGGCTGATGCATATAACGGTTTTGCACAGTATCATGTTACCCGGGCTGCCAATGTGTATAATCTAAAAGAAAAGACTGATCTCGTCGCAGCCAGCCTAACTGAACCATTAGCCTGTGTTTTACGCGGAATGGAGAAAGCAAGGGTTAAAGCGGGCGATGTTGTGGTTGTGGTTGGAGCAGGACCGATAGGACTTTTACATTTACAATCAGCTAAATTTATTGGTGCTAAAGTAATTGTTGCCGATTATTCTGCAGAGAGACTGGATTGTGCTGTTGAGCTTGGAGCAGACATGGTAGTAAATCCTCATATAGCAAGTTTGGAGGATGTTGTTTTTGAAGTTAGTGACAGTTGGGGTGCTAATGCAGTAATTGTTGCCGCAAGTTCGACTTCAGCTGTTGAGCAGTCGGTTAACCTGCTTGGTGTAGGGGGGACACTAGTGATTTTCGCCGGTATCCGGAATGATAGTATGATTGTTTTAGACTCAAAGCGTATTCATTATGATGAGATAAATATTACCGGGTCATCAGATTACTCCGATGCTGATTTTATTAAGGCTTTACACTTTATAGAAATGGGATTTCTGGATATTAAGAAAATTATCAGTGATACTGTCACTCTTGAAGATATTGAAAAGGGAATGAAGTTGGTTTCCTCAGGTAGCAGGTTGAAGGTTGTAGTTAATATCGGGGATGTTTAATAAATGTGATACTGGGATTTATTAAGAGAACAAAAAAAGCCGATATTCAGATCACACATATCCATTAGGAGGTTTAAGATATGAGCATGCCAGGTAAAAGAATCAGGCTCGGCAGAATTTTTGGAAATAATGACAGAACGCTCATTGTCCCAATTGATCATGGGTTGGGCTCCGGCCCCGTACAAGGGCTTGAAAGAGTTGAAGATGTGATTGAAATGCTTACTGCAGCGAAGGTCGATGCAATTTTAACTACTTATGGGAGTGCTAAAAGGTATGCTCATTTATTTAAACGGATTGGCCTGATACTAAGAATTGATGGTGGCCCGACGGATTACGCAACTGACCCTGAAGCAACAACAATTATGTACAGTGTTGAGGATGCAGTTCAACTGGGTGCCGATGCTATTATTACTTCGATTTGGCTTGGCGGATCCCATGAGGTTCGAACGGCAGTTGATGCCATGAAACTGGCTGCAGCGTGTGACAGATGGGGGATGCCACTGATCATAGAAACTTTTATGAGCGCAGAAAAAGAGGCAACTATTGAAAACGTATCGATGGCTTCCCGGATAGCGGCTGAGCTTGGAGCAGATATGGTTAAAACATATTTAACCGGTAATGTGGATAGTTACCGCCGGGTTACAGAAACATGCTTCAGGCCTGTTGTTATATTAGGTGGAGAAAAGAGCGAAGACCCTTTGAGTGTTTTGCATTGGGCAAGGACTGCCCTTGATGCAGGAGCTGCAGGAACCTGTATCGGTAGAAATATTTTTCAACACAATAATCCGCCAGGCTTATTGGCAGCACTTGCAAAAATTATCCATGATGATATGAATGTAGAACAGGTAAGAGATCTTGTATAAGCTGTAGTCAGGGGTTTAATATTAGTAGAATTCTTTAAGGCGGTCGTCAAATGCTTATACAAATATTATTATTATCACTGATTTCTACTTTATCTACCGGGTGGATATGGCATCCATTAACCTGGCCAATGATATACCCGGTTGTTACCGGTTTTTTTGTTGGCTTGATATTGAACGATCCGGTTTCCGGAGCAGTAGCGGGAGCATACATTAACTTATTATACCTGAGTTGGATAACAGCCGGAGGGGCGATGCCGGGGAATATAATGTTTGCCGGCGTTTTCGGGACTGCTTTCACCATTATTTGTGGATTGGATCCTATTATTGCTCCTGTAGTGGCAATACCAATGTCATTATTGGGCAATTTATTTTGGCGGCTACAGATGACAATCAACTCCAGGTGGGTAAATCTCGCCGAAAAATATGCCGATTCCGGAAAAATTAAATCAATTGAGCTGACTGCCTATCTATATCCCCAAATTGCTATATTTCTTATTTACCTGGTTCCGTCATCTTTATTGATATATCAAGCTGCTACACTGAAGGATATTTTCATGGATGTTCCCGTAATAATTACGGATGCTCTTGCCGTCGCTGGTGGCTTGTTTCCGGTAATTGGCATAGCGATGATCTTAAACTATTTATTCAAACTAAAGGTGTTTCCATATTTTTTAATTGGGTATTTCGCTGTCTGTTTATTGAATCTTCATATGGCAGTAATAGCGCTGTTTGGGTTTTTTATTGCTGTCATACAGGTTTTAAACCGTTATGATGGCAACCCTTGGTTGACACAGAAATCAGATGATAACTGTGGAGTAATTACTAATAAGCCTAATCGTATCAATTTAATCAAGCACTGGTTGAGATGTTACTCCCAGGAAGCCTGTTATAATTATAAGAGTTTGCAGGCAGTTGGTGCATGTGCTGCAATTATTCCTGTAATCCGAGATCTATATAAGAATAATGAGCAAAAGATGGGAGATGTTTTAAAAAACTACCTGGTGTTCTTTAATACGGAGCCCGGTTTTATTGGACCCTCTATAGCAGGAGTTGCAGCCTCGATGGAAGTTGAAAAGGTTAATGGACTATTAGCTGATAATACGGATATTCAAACTATTAGAACTGGTCTAATGGGGCCGCTGGCTGGCATGGGTGATTATTTGGTAAATGCGACAATCTATCCGCTGCTTATTGCTGTTAGTATCTCTCTTGCTATTGATGGATACACTGCAGGACCGTTATTATTTTTAATTATTTTTGGCAGTTTAATGTTATATACTGGTTATAGGACTTATATGATGGGTTATTGTTATGGAAAAAACGCAATTACATCTATACTGAAAAGCGATTTACTGAAATTGATTAATGAGACAATGCTGCCTGTTTCCATATTATCCCTGGGAGCTTTAAGCGCAAGTGTTTTGCATATTACGATTAATTGGGGCTTATTTCAGGGAGAAATAAACTTAGGGATAGCAAGGGTGATATCTGCCTTGGCTCCCTTGCTAGTGCTTATGGTTACATGGTTTATAGTTAAGAAAAAATTACCCTTGTATATGGTCATTGCTGCAGTAATTATCTTAGCCTTGCTGGCTTCGGGGCTTGGCATTCTGGTTCCTGCGGTCTGAATAAGTCGCAAATTATCTATTATATTAACAAAATATTTCGGGAGGTATTGTTTTGCAAAAAAAATGGATCAAACTGAAGAACTCCGCCTGTCTGCATGCCAGGCCGGCAGTAAAATTAGTGCAAGCATCAAATGTATATGATTCAGATATTTTTCTCTCACTGGAATATGGTGGAGCACGTGCAAATGCCAAGAGTATGACTTCAATCTTATCTTTGGGAGCAGCACAGATTACTGAGCTTTTGATTGAAACAGATGGTTCTGATGAAGTTGAAGCACTGGATGCTGTAATTGATGTGTTATATTCTCTTTAAAAACAGAACTTTATTTAGGTATTACTTTCGGCTCTCGGCCAGTTAGGGTGGATATAATATGAAAGTGCTTAAGGGAACCTGCGGCGTAAGTGGAGTAGCCCATGGTAAAGCATTAAGAATTATGGACACACAACACAGTTTTGTAAGAAATGTAATTAAGCCCGAAGAGGTCAATTCTGAAATAAAGAGATTTCATGAAGCAGTAAGTAAGATTTCTCACGAACTTAAAAATATAGAAGATGAGCTGAGTGTTGCCGCTGGAAAAGAGAAGGCAGCAATAATAACGGCCCAGTATCTGATAGCCTCTGATCCCGAAATTGTTCAAGAGATTGAAAAAACGATTCAAAGGAAGCTTATTAATGCTGAAGCAGCTGTATCAGAAGTGTTTGAGAAACAGGCTGCCCTGGTTGGAAGCTTCCCGGATGAATATCTTGCTGCGCGATCTATTGATTTTAGAGATGTAGCTGACAGACTGCTGCGGTCATTATCCCACAGCGATCAGAATAATGTTTTAATCGATGAATCTTCGATTATTCTGGCACATGATTTATCTCCTTCGCAAACTGCCGGATTTAATCCTGAATGCGTTAAAGGGATTGTTCTATCCGGAGGAGGGCTTACTTCACACACAGTAATTTTGGCACGTTCATTGGGGATACCTGTAGTATTGGCAGTTGGAGAAGAGCTGGATACAGTTATTAACGGACAGATGATTTGCATGGATGCTGAAAAGGGAGTTATATATATTGATCCTGATCGGCAGGTCATAGCTGATCTTAAGCAAAAAAGAAATGCAATCGAAATTGAAAAAGATGAAGCTCGAAAAACATCTTATAAACCGACAAAGACTGCTGATGGTGAACCGGTTGAGGTATACGCTAATATAGGTTCTGTCAAAGATGCTGAGAAAGCTGGTAAAGCAGGTGCTGATGGAATTGGTCTGTTTAGAACAGAAAATCTCTTTTATGATAGCAGCAAACCTCCATCTGAAGAAGAACAGTTTGACGCATATAAAAGGGTTCTTAAAATTTTTGTCGGTAAAGAGGTTTTAATTCGCACCTTGGATATAGGTGGCGACAAGCATTTGCCATATATTGAAATGAAAAATGAGCAAAATCCATTTTTAGGTGTTCGCGGAATCCGTTTCAGTTTTAAATATCCCCAGCTACTAAAAACACAAATCAGGGCATTATATAGAGCCAGTGTTTATGGTAAACTTGGAGTTATCTTTCCGATGATAAGCTTGCTCGAAGAATTTGAAAAGATAAAGGTTTTGGCCAGTGAAGTTCAAAAAGAACTAAGCTTGGATGGTATTGCCTATGATCCTGATATGGCGCTAGGGGTTATGATTGAAACTCCCGGCGCAGCAATTACTGCTGACAGACTGGCACAGGTATGTTCATTTTTCAGCCTGGGTACGAATGATTTATTGCAGTATGCTTTAGCAGTTGACAGGTTGAATGATGAAGTATCGTACTTATATCAACCGGAATGTACAGCATTAGCCCGTTTGATAGCTACAACTGTAGATGCTGCAAAATCAGCTGGTATCAGTGTAGGAATATGTGGAGAAATAGCCGGTGATCCCCGGATGGTTCCCCTGTTGCTTGGGCTGGGGTTGAGAAAATTAAGCGTTGCTGCACCACAGGTATCAATTATTAAGAAGACGATAAGAGAAGTTACAATTGATGAAGCTTTTTCTGTTGCCAAAGCCTCACTAATGTCATCAAGATAGAAAGCTGGAAAGCTTTCTATCTTTAAGCAACTCTAAAAACTGCCGGTTGATCGCACATATTGTATCGTCAAAAATACAGTTATCAAAAGGGCAACATTTTTATCCTACCGGACAACCCTTTGCATCAATTTTTGCCTCAACTGCTTCATAGATGTCAAGGAAACTGATTTTTTCCGCAGCTTTGTTTAATGTAAAGCCTCCTTTGGGGCCTCTCACTGATCTTACAAGACCAGCCTGGGTAAGGCGCTGCATAGCCTTAGCCAGGTGGTTGATCGAACAGCCGGTTGTTTCGGCAATGTCCCTGACGCTTAATAATATTTTATCTTTTTTAGCTATGAGAACCATACTGTGCAGAGCTAAAGAAAGCATTTCAGATATGTTTACTACAGAGTTTTTATTCACCGCTTATTCATCCTCTAGCGAGAGGACATAAAGATAATGCTCTTTCGCCTATATTTGTTTCTTTTTATTTGGCATGCTCAATAATGAATGATTGCATAATAATTAGTCATGCAAAATAGCAATTAAGAAGGTACAATATTTACAGATTTATTTTGAAACGATTTGATGATTATACAGTCATATATAGGGGAGGCGAAACAGTGACAGATTTTGAAGAAATATATATAGAACACTTTTCTGATGTATATAAATATGTGCTAACCATGTGCCGAAACGAAGCAGTTGCAGAAGAAGTTGCCCAGGAAACTTTTTTTAAAGCCATGGAGAATATCAATCAGTTCAATGGAAGCTGTAAATTATTTGTGTGGCTTTGCCAGATTGCTAAAAATACGTACTTCTCTCACTCTAACAAACAAAAGCGAATAGTTACAGAGGTCGATCTGGATTTCCCTGATGAAACAACTGATTTAGAAAATGATTACTTCGATAAAGAAATGGCAAAGAAATTACACGTGCTGATTCACAACTTAAATGAACCAGCCAAGGAGGTTTTTACCTTAAGGGTGTTCGGAGAGCTGCCATTTTCTCAAATCGCTGAGCTATTCGGAAAAACGGAAAGTTGGGCTAGGCTGGTTTACTACAGGGCAAAAAAGAAATTACAGGAGGGTATAAAATGAAAACATCTTGTAGCGTTATTAAAGATTTACTACCACTATACCATGATGGTGTTTGCAGCGATGAAAGCAAAGCACTGGTTGAAGAGCACCTTGCTGATTGCAAATTATGCAAAGACGAACTCCAGGCAATGGATAACAAACTCCCCATTATTAGCACAGAGCACAACTTGAACCAGGCAACCGCGGTTAAGGAGCTGTCAATAAAGTGGAAAAAGGGTATGTTCAATTCATTGTTAAAGGGTGTTATTGTCACTATCGCGATTGTTGCGCTTCTTTTCCTTTTACTTTACTCCTTTATAGGTTTTAGAATTATAATTTAATCTTTCGTGATCGGGAAAAAGAATCCAAACTGTGCCGCCCTCGTCCAGCACTGAGCTGTAACAGGTCATCTGCTGATATGATTAAAGAATTCAGGGTTTTAAAACTTATAACATCTTCATACTGTAGAACAATATACCGGATTCAAATTTATGATTATACACTATTTTAATTGGAGGATGAATATGGTAATGTTACATTGAAAATGTTATTTGTCGAGCGTAATCAGAAGGAGCAAAGGATGGAGAACGAAAATTTGTCCCGGCAGTATGCAATCAGGACAGTTGGGTTAACAAAAGTCTATGGCAAGCAGATTACCGCTGTCGATAACCTCAACCTATCGGTTACCAAGGGTGAAATATTTTCATTGCTTGGACCAAATGGTGCAGGTAAAACCACAACGATTAAGATGCTGTGCTGCCTGACCAGCCCCAGTTCAGGCAGAGCTGCAATTTTGGGAAGAGATACAGTAAAAGATTCAGCCTCGGTTAAGAAGTTAATTAACTTGTCACCACAGGAAACAGCTGTTGCCAATCACCTGAGTGTCAGTGAAAACCTGGTATTGATGGGCAGGGTTTATGGTCTGGATAAACAAAGTGCAGAGATGAGGGCCACTAAATTAATTAAATTAATGGATCTTGGTGAGCGAGCCAAGGATCCGGTCAGAAAATTATCCGGTGGCATGATGCGCCGCACCAGCATTGCCATGGCTTTAATCTCAAACCCACAGGTTCTCTTTTTAGATGAGCCAACCCAGGGCCTTGATCCAAAATCGCGCAAAGCGCTCTGGGCAATTATTCAACGTTTAAAAGGGCATAAGACTATTTTACTGACCACACATTATCTTGAAGAAGCTGATTTTTTAGCAGATCGTTTGGCGATAATTGACCGGGGTAGGTTAGTGGCTATTGGCACCTCAAGTGAACTCAAACAGAAACTGGGTGGTATTCAGTCCATGACACTCAGAACTGAAAATCTGACCCGGGAGGTTTATGAAAAGCTGAAAAGTGCCTATCCTTCGATATCATTAAGCAGGCAGGAGTTAGTGATAAAAGCACGAAAACTTGTCTTTGATGATGTGGCAAATATTCTGCGCAGTGGTGGGGTAAGGATTACCTGGGTATCAATGCATGAACCGACTCTCGACGATGTTTATTTGGATATAATAAAGAGAGGCTCCAGAGATGAAAATGCTTAGCCTGGCAGGCCGAAACCTGAAAGAGATCTACCGGGATCCTTTGACGACCTCCCTGGGATTGGGCTTGCCTGCATTACTGATATTTTTGTTTACGTCAATCGGAAGTAACGTACCGGCCGATTTATTTACAGTTGATATGCTGACCCCGGCGGTAATTGTATTCAGCTTCAGTTTTGTAATCATGTTTTCGGCAACTCTGCTGGTCAGGGATCGGCACAGTGCATTCCTATCCCGTTTGCTGGCTGCTCCTCTGCGCTCTAGTGACTTTATCTTTGCCTATGTTTTGCCCTTCATACCTTTTGCTATTTTGCAAATATTGGTATGTTTGATTATTGGTATATTCATTGGTTTGTCATTAACCGGCGCTGTTTTGCTGAGTTTATTGGTGATGGTTCCTGTTGCATTGACCTGTATTGGTTTAGGAATGATCCTCGGTTCGCTTTTCACGGAAAACCAGGTGGCCGGGGTCGGTTCGGTGATGATTGTTATTATATCGTTATTCAGTGGTGCCTGGATGGATTTGAAAATGATAGGTGGGGTTTTTCGTGCCGTTGGATATGCGCTGCCTTTTGCCCATGCTATTGATGCTGCCCGGGCAATCATTAATGGAGCTGCTTTTGCAGATATCAATTCAGAATTAATCTGGGTAACGACATACATGGTTATTTCTATAATCGCTGGTATTTTAGCTTTCCGTTGGAAAACTAGACCTTAAAAGATAGAAAAAGGAATCATCTCTTCTTAGCTTCTTTAGTTAGATAGCTGATATCATTCATTAAACCCCACAACAGAGAGAAAGGTTTATCACTCGCATATCTTATGCCAGAATGTGGTATATTGTGAAAAAACGTTTATTTCTCAATATTTGACAATGGTTATATGATAATGTATACTATGTCTATAGAAAATATTTAATATCTCGAAAAAGGAGGAACAGTTCCATGTTAGAACAGAGCGAACATGAAAGAAATTGTCCGGTATGCAGCAAGCAGATTTTTGAAGGCGAGGAAGTCATAAGCCAGGTCGTTTGTGGTGATGAAGATTTATGCCTGCCGCCGAATGTAAAGCATAATGAATCCGAATGCAATGTGTATAGCTTTTGTTCAGAAGAATGCCTTGAAAGTTTTATAAAGACTAAACCGGAATGTTCCTATGTTCCCGGCTGGAAGCGTTTAATGAGTAAAATTTACCGCGCTGGAAAAACAAGTGGGGTAGCCGGAATCAGGCCACATGAACTGCATAAATGTTGAGAGCGTCTGAATGGTTATTCTAAATTACAAGGGAGGCTAGCCTGATGACCGTTAATGTCGGAGATTTGGTTAAATCATTTACTTTAAAAGATCAGCAGGGGAAAGATGTTTCTTTAAAAGATTATTCAGGTAAAAAAATACTTCTGTCATTCCATCCCCTGGCCTGGACTAAGGTATGTGCTCAGCAAATGGAATCCCTGGAAGCAAAAAAAGAAGAATTTGATCAGCTGAATACTATCGCTTTTGGAATCAGCGTGGATTCTGTGCCCTGTAAGAAAGCCTGGGCGAAAAGTTTAAATATAGAAAAGACCCAACTACTATGTGATTTCTGGGAACATGGTGAAGTAGCAAAGCTTTTTGGTATTTTTATTGAGGAAAAAGGCTTTTCCGAAAGAGTAAATATTATAATTGATGAAAATCAGAAAGGATCAAGTCCTAAATTGTGTGTAAAAACTATTTTCGGTCAGAACTAGCTGCTTAACCAATACGTGTGACCTTTTTTATATCCTTAGGCCGGTCATTTGACCAGGATTCAAATTCGGCCATATCGAGATAGCGGCGGCCACTGGCCCACTTTTCGTCAAACTCGATTAAAAGGGCACCGATTAAACGGACCAAAGATTCGCGATTAGGGAAAATGCGGATGACCCGCTCACGACGGCGAATCTCCTGATTAAGCCGCTCCATTGCATTGGTAGTCCGCAATCTTTTTCGATATTTCTCAGGCAGCATTAAAACTGCTATGGCATCATCAAAACCGTTTTCTAACGTTTCTATGGCTTTCGGTATTTTATCTTGATAGGCTTCAACGGTCTTTGAAAACAACAACCTTGCTGTTTGGAGATCCGGCGCATCAAGTATCGCTCTTAGCTTAGGGTAAAGCTCTTCTTTAAGCGCTTTCGGGGTTTTGTCTAAGATGTTGCGCATGAAATGGGTCTGGCACCTTTGCCAGGTGACACCTTGGTAATGGGTTCTGATTGCCTTGACCAGGCCGCTATGCTGGTCGGAGACAATTAGCTCTGCTCCTCTTAAACCTCTTTGTTTAAGGTTTAAGAAGAACTCACTCCAGCTGGCCTCAGATTCGCTGTCGCCAACGTGTAAGCCTAACAGCTCACGGTAACCCTCAGCGTTAACCCCAAATGCTAAAAGCAGGCCCCTTGCCCGCACTTTGCCATCTTCGCGAACTTTGGTGACCATGGCATCGACAACCACAAAGGGAAAGCGGGTGTCATTTAAAGGGCGGTGATTCCAGGATTCAACTATCGGGTCTAAGTTCTTGCACAGCTCAGAGACGGTCGATTTCGAGAACTGCGCTCCGCAAAGTTCTTCGGTAATCTGGGTCACCTTGCGGGTGGAAACCCCGTTGATGACCATCTCCATCATCGCTAAGACCAGAGCCTGCTCGCTTCTCTGGTAGCGAGCAAACATCTCAGTAGAGAACTTGCCATTCCTTAAACGCGGTATTCGTAATGTTAGTGTGCCTACCCTGGTGGTCAGCTTATGCGGATAGCTGCCGTTACGGTAACCCTGACGCTCATCTGTACGTTCATAAGGTTCCGCCTGCAGCTGTTCTGTGGCCTCTGCCTCCAAAATTTGGTTTAATACCGATTCCAGCAATGCTGACACTCCCGAATCTTTCGATTTTGTCATAAAAAGTTGATGCAAAACTTGTGAATCTACGGTAATCTTGTATTGAGCCATTTCAAGTCTCCTCTCGGTTGGGTTGTTTTTTCACTAATCACATTCTAACCGAAGGTGAGGAGAAATGGCTCCTCGATTTTGTTTTCGGCATAATAGAAATACATAAAACGGCAGTTAAAAATACATAACCCGGCAATTAAGAAGGCATTGCCATCACCAGCTTGAATAATACCCTCTAAGTCGGCAAGACA
>Ga0334892_1001045_pt1 | contig 25998 bp, 20 predicted proteins | sample GraSluR3_MG_4_FD_207213 | JGI IMG/M metagenome (GOLD analysis project Ga0334892, IMG submission 207213) | Sludge microbial communities from methane-producing bioreactor in Wageningen University, Netherlands - Granular Sludge_15_04-R3 | ecosystem: Engineered > Bioreactor > Anaerobic >...
TCCGGTGAAATTGAAGTACCGGTGAAGATGCCGGTCACTTGTGGTTAGACGGAAAGACCCCGTGAACCTTTACTTCAGCTTGGCACGGAAACTTGGACCAGGATGTGTAGGATAGGTGGGAGGCGCAGAAGCGTGGCCGTCAGGTTGCGCTGAGCCGTTGGTGAAATACCACCCTTTCTTGTTCACGTTTCTAACGCTGCCCGTGAAGCCGGGTGGCGGACACTGCCAGGTGGGAAGTTTGACTGGGGCGGTCGCCTCCTAAAGAGTAACGGAGGCGCGCGATGGTCACCTTAAGGCGGTTGGGAATCGTCTGGTAAGTGTAAAGGCACAAGGTGGCTTGACTGCGAGACTTACAAGTCGAGCAGGTACGAAAGTAGGTCTTAGTGATCTGGCGGTAGCGAGTGGAAGCGCCGTCACTTAACGGATAAAAGGTACTCCGGGGATAACAGGCTGATTTTGCCCAAGAGTTCATATCGACGGCAAAGTTTGGCACCTCGATGTCGGCTCATCGCATCCTGGGGCTGGAGCAGGTCCCAAGGGTTTGGCTGTTCGCCAATTAAAGCGGTACGCGAGCTGGGTTCAGAACGTCGTGAGACAGTTCGGTCCCTATCTGCCACAAGCGTTGGATGTTTGAGGGGTTCTGCTTCTAGTACGAGAGGACCGAGGTGGACGAACCTCTAGTGTGCCAGTTGTCGTGCCAACGGCAAGCGCTGGGTAGCTACGTTCGGAAGGGATAACCGCTGAAAGCATCTAAGTGGGAAACCCTCCTCAAGATGAGACATCCCGTGCCCTTTAAGGGCACTGAAGGAACCAGGGAGAATACCTGGTCGATAGGCTGGAGGTCTACGCATGGTAACATGTTCAGCCGACCAGTACTAATCAGCCGTGAGGCTTGACCATATTGTTGTGTCGATCCCGATTCATACGAATCAATTCTCTCCGTCCGTTTTGCGCTCTGCGAGAACGACACGAGAGAATCTGGCTCGGTGGCCATAGCGGAGGTGTCATACCCGTTCCCATCCCGAACACGGAAGTCAAGCCCTCCCACGCCAATGGTACTGCGTTCGTCGCGGGAGAGTAGGTAGCTGCCGAGCCTTTTTTTGTCTTTTTCATTTGTTTAGGATCTGTCGATCCCTATTTATGTGGCTTTTCAGCAATGCTCAGACATTGTGAGGATCCATATGAATCAATCCGGTAGCAATAGCGGAGGTGTCATACCCGTTCCCATCCCGAACACGGAAGTCAAGCCCTCCCACGCCAATGGTACTGCGTTCGTCGCGGGAGAGTAGGTAGCTGCCGGATTTTTCTTTATGTAAATTTATGCAGAAAAATGCATACGGTCGTGAGAAAGTTCCCGGTTGAGCTTGATGAACATCCCCTATTCTTTTATTATGTGGTACGTTTGTCAAACTGAACGATGAAAAGGGGTAAGCTTCATGAGAATTTCCATGAAACAGCTGAATAGGGCATACGGCTCTCTCCATGCTGTTCATCAGATAAGTCTCGACATTCCCTCCAATACCATTTACGGCATCATTGGAAAGAGTGGTGCCGGTAAATCGACCCTTGTTCGTCTGATCAGTCTGCTTGAGCGACCAGATAGTGGAGAGATCTACTACGACGATGCTCGAGTGGATAACCTTCCTAAGCACGATCTGATAAAACAGAGGCGGAAGATCGGGATGATCTTTCAGAACTTCAACCTCTTTTCATCTAGAAACGCTGCTCAGAATATCGCATATCCCCTTGAGATCGCCGGTGTCCCAAAACACGAAATAGATACAAGAGTCGAAGAACTGCTTGGTCTTGTTGGTCTTTCGGGTCGTGGGAATGCCCCCATCAGTACGCTGAGTGGAGGGCAGATGCAGCGTGTCGCCATTGCTCGTGCCTTGGCCAATCACCCAGATATCCTGTTCTGCGATGAAGCAACGAGTGCACTCGATCCGCAGACAACCCGTTCTATTCTCGGTCTGCTTAAAGACCTTCAGAAGAATTTGAACCTCTCGGTCGTCATGATCACCCACCAGATGGAAGTTGTTCGAGACACGTGTGAATATGTTGCTGTGCTCGATAACGGGAGTGTCGTAGAAGAGGGGGCGGTCATCGACGTATTCACCGCTCCAGGTTCTGCGACCACCAAGGAGTTCCTCGCGAATCTCACTCCACTGACGGAACCGGAAGAGGTACGCAAGGACGATATGGTCCGTTGGTCAGACGAAGGTGGTCGATTCACTCTTAGATTCAGAGGGGATCTCACTGGGGAGCCGGTGCTCAGTCGAATCCAGAAAAAATACGATGTTGAATTCAATATACGAGCCGGCGGAGTACAACGGGTATCGGGAGAAGATGTAGGAACACTCATCTGCGATATCATCGGTGAGCCCGATGAAGTTGATAAGGCTGTTTCTGCGCTGCACCTCTCGGGCATTCTTGTGGAAGAGGAGGATCTGTAGCATGAATATGTTGTTCACCTTGGTATGGAGTGCCACTGCAGAGACTCTCGCTATGGTATTCGCATCTACCCTCTTCTCCCTAATCCTAGGTCTTCCACTCGGGATATTGCTCTGCATCACTGGTCCTGAAGCCCAAGGCGGAATTATTCCTAAACCGTTATTGAACAACGTGCTGGGACGTGTAGTGAATATTCTTCGCTCATTTCCCTTCATAATCCTTATGATTCTGCTATTTCCTCTCTCTCGAATCATCGTCGGTACCAGTATCGGTACCACGGCAACGATCGTACCGCTGTCTATCGCTGCCGCACCGTTTGTCGCACGAATCATAGAGACAGCGATCAAGGAGGTGGATCCGGGGGTCATTCAGGCCGCCCGCGCAATGGGATCCACCACCATGCAGATCATTTTGAAGGTTCTGATACCAGAGGCTATGCCTTCTTTGGTTTCGGGAATCACATTGACCATCATTAACCTTATAGGCTATTCGGCCATGGCTGGGGCGATTGGTGGAGGAGGATTGGGTGATCTTGCCATACGCTATGGATATCAGCGATTCAGACCAGATGTCATGTTGGTCTCAGTAATCGTGATACTCGTATTGGTGGAGGTTGTCCAAGTCATTGGAAACAAGATCAGCGCTCGCATGATGGCGAGACGTTAGATATCAAAGGGAGATGTAGAGTATGAGAAAATTCACTGCCATAACTGTTGTTATTTTATTGGTGGGAGTCGTTGCGTTTGCAGCGGGATCCAAAGAGAGCGTGAACACGCTAACGGTAGGGGCAACTCCGGAGCCGCACGCAGCAATGCTGAACCTGGTGGTTTCCGATCTTGTAGCAGAAGGAATCACGCTGAAGGTCATCGAGTTCACCGACTATGTCACACCAAACAAGGCGCTTGAGGATGGGCAGATCGATGCCAACTTCTTCCAGCATATTCCGTATCTTGAATCGTTCAACGTAGAACAGGGCTATCATCTTGTGAACGCAGGTGGTATCCACATTGAGCCTATTGCACTCTATTCACGCAAGCACGCAAGTCTTGACAGTATCGGAGATGGGGCGACGATAGCAATTCCAAACGATCCTACAAATGGTGGCAGAGCTCTCCTGTTGCTCGAGACTGCCGGACTGATCACGTTGGTCGAGGATGCAGGAATCGCTGCAACTCCATTCGACGTAGTCGACAATCCACGGAATCTCAGATTCAGGGAAATCGAAGCAGCTTCGCTTCCTCGTGTTCTTAGCGATGTCGATGCAGCGGTCATCAACGGAAACTATGCAATTCCTGCCGGACTGAAAGCGAATCAGGATGGATTGGCTGTAGAAGGAGCAGATTCACCGTATGTGAATATTGTTGCAGTCAAGGAAGGAAGTGAGAACGATCCTGCCATCCAGGCTCTTGTGAAGGCATTGCAGAGTCAGAAGATCAAGGACTATGTTGCCGAAAACTATCCCAATGGTGAAGTCGTTGTAGTTTTCTAGGGGTGCCGGGTTACCCTGACCGTGGCATCGTAGTATAGTGTCGACAGGAGCAAGGACATGAACATCATGTACATTACCCTCGGCGGCATGGTTGCGATTGTCGCGGTTTCAATCATCACACTTTTTTCGGTACGAAACAGATTGGAGCGGTTGAGGAGAGAGGTCTCCGAAACGCTCCAGTCTTCTCATAACGAATCGGTTGCAACACTGACTGGGATCGCATCTCTCACTCAGACACGTCTCGAAGGAGTCTCAGTTCAGACGAATACCCTGAGTGACAAGACCGAACGGCAGCTGTTGGAAATGCGACAATCTCTCGATCAGAGGTTGGAGCATATTAGAATGGACAACGAGAGGAAATTAGAGCAGATCCGAGTCACAGTAGATGAGAAGTTGCATGAGACACTGGAGAGGAGACTCGGAGAGTCCTTCAAACTGGTAAGTGAACAGCTGACGGTGGTAAACAAGAGTCTTGGTGAGATGCAGACACTTGCCGATGGAGTGGGAGATCTCAAGCGAGTGCTCACGAATGTGAAGACTCGCGGTATGTTGGGAGAGTTTCAGCTTCATGCCATTCTGCAGGATATCATGTCTCCCGATCAGTATGCCGCAAACATTGCAACGAAACGTGGCTCGAACGATCGTGTGGAGTTCGCAATCAGGCTACCAGGACCCGACTCCGACAAGCGTGCTGCATCAAGTGTATATCTTCCGATCGATGCGAAGTTCCCCAAAGAGGATTACGACCGACTCACTGCAGCTTTGCAGGAGGGTGACGGCGAAGGTGCAGAGGTTGCGAGAAAAGGGGTGAGAACACGCATTCGTGGAGAGGCGAAGGATATTGCATCCAAGTACCTGGATCCTCCAGCCACGACCGACTTCGCTGTACTCTTTCTCCCCTTGGAGGGGCTGTACGCGGAGGTCCTCAACACACCAGGTCTCGTGGATGAACTACAGCGTGATTATCGCGTTGTGGTAGCCGGCCCGACAACACTTACTGCCCTTCTGAACAGTCTACAAATGGGGTTCAGAACTTTGGCGATTCAGAAGCGATCGAGTGAGGTGTGGCAGATTCTCGGAGGAGTGAAGACTGAGTTCTCTCGATTCGGAGAGTTGCTACTCAAGACACGAAAACGGCTCGATCAAGCTTCTGGAGATCTTGATATGGCTTATAAAAGCACAGAAAAAATTCAAAAAAGACTCGTATCGGTGGAGTCTGCCTCTTCCATCGAATACGAAGAAGATGAGGAGAAATCACCATGACACTGAAAGGAAGAAGTTTTCTGACACTCAAGGATTATACTTCAGAGGAGATTCTCTCTCTGCTCGACCTCTCCGATCAACTGAAGGAGAAAAAGCGGAACGGGCAACGGGATGCACTCCTGGCTGGAAAGAATATCGTACTCATATTCGACAAACCGTCAACTCGTACCAGATGTGCCTTCGAGGTCGCCGCTTTCGATGAGGGAGCTCACGTGACGTTCCTGACGAACAGCCAGATGGGCAAGAAGGAGTCGATCGAAGATACCGCCCGTGTACTCGGCCGGTACTACGATGGCATGCAGTATCGAGGCAGCAGTCAGCGACTTGTTGAGCAGTTGGCCGAGTATTCGGGAATCCCGGTATGGAACGGGCTCACCGATGACGATCATCCCACACAGGTGCTTGCCGATTTCATGACAGCTCGTGAGCATTGCGACAAGCCACTGGACAACGTGAAGTTCGTCTATGTCGGTGACGGGCGAAACAATATGGCGAATGCCCTCATGATAGGAGCTGCAAAGGTGGGAATGGATTACGTTATCGCCTCACCTCAGGAGTTGTCACCATCCAAGCTGCTGGTGAATTCGCTCAAGGAAGATAGGGACGCTTCCGGGGGAACGTTCTCATATGAGACAGATCCGTACGCTGCTGTGAAAGGGGCAGACATCATCTACACCGATGTCTGGGTCTCCATGGGCGAGGAGGATAAGATGTCGAGTAGAATCGCATTGCTTCAGCCATATCGTGTGACCATGGATCTGATTCGAGCCGCCGAGAATCCGAGCGTCATGTTCCAGCATTGTCTCCCCTCATTCCACGATCTCGAAACGAGCATTGGCATGGATGTCTTCGAAAAATTCGGGCTCAAGGAGATGGAAGTCACCGATGAAGTGTTCCGAAGCTCCTACTCGGTTGTATTCGATGAGGCTGAGAACCGTATGCATACCATAAAGGCAGTCATGGTAGCTACCATGACTGACGTACTCTAATCGGGCTAAGGAGTGTCTCGGGTAATAAGGTTCGTATAGAATGTAACAGCCTGACCGAGATTCTCCAATGAGAACCGTTCATCTCGGTTGTGCATGCGCTTTACTTCCCCCGATTCCATCAGAGCAGGTGTGAATCGATATACCTGCTCGCTCAGTTCTTCGTACAGAAGTGCATCGGAACCACTGATCATGACATACGGAGTGGGTATCGCATGAGGAAAGACCGATCGAATCGTTGCTATGAGAGCTTGAAACTCCGGACAGTCAATCCGAGATGCACGAGAACGTTTTGCATCCGATTCTACAGAGACATGCACTCGACTATCGCCGATTGTACGGTTCAACCATGCAACAGCTTTTTCAGTAGACATGCTGGGTAGTGTGCGTACGTTGACAAGGGCACTTGCACTATTGGAAATCACATTCACTGCTGAACTCCCTTCGGTTACCGTGACAGCGAAGGTGGTGCGGATAAGGGCATTCATAGTTGGCGAAGCTCCGAGAATCATGGTGACCACCGGTCGAAATAACCATATGTTCAAAAGAACGAGAGCGAGGGGCCATTTTGCATACTTTCCAAGGGACTGAAGCATCATCCTCGTAGGAGGCTCGTAATGGGCGGGAGGTCGTTTCGATTCTATGTTCCAGATGGCTTTGCCGAGTATACCCAATGCAGTCGGATTGTTCGGACTGGAAGCATGACCCCCCTCTTTCTCACAGGAGAGTCTGATTGAACAATTGCCCTTCTCTACTATGCCGACCACAGCCACAGGAGCCGAGACCATGGGAACGAACCCTTGTGCCACCACGCCACCTTCATCGAGAATGAAGGCAAAACGGATACCTTGCTGTTTGAAAAAGGAGACAATGGTACGAGCACCACGGTCCCCTTTGGTCTCCTCGTCGCACCCGAAGGCCACATACCAGGTCCGTTTGGGATGAAATCCGTCCATAAGCAACCGTTCGATGGTTTCTAGAATGGCTATCATCTGACCTTTTGCGTCGAAACTTCCTCGTCCCCACACGAAGCCATCAGAGATATGACCGGAGAAGGGTGGGTGCGTCCATTCATGCGTCTCATCGGCGGGAACTACATCCTGATGGGCTGTGAGTAGGACGGGGAGCGCTTTTTCATCCTCTCCTTTCCAGCGGAACACCAGATTGTTTCGCTCCCCTGTATCGAGAGATTCGAGTGTGGAAAATACGGTAGGATATGTTTGTTTCAGATATGCATGAAGTTGGAGAAAAGCCGTCTCGTCACGACCGGCGATGGTCTCGAATGAAACGGCCTGAGCAAGGTGGCTTCCCATCTCCTCTTTCTCCTCGAAAGAGAGGTAGGTGGGCATGAATGCCTCCTGTCTCTCCACTGATCTCCGAAGAGTGAAGAGACGAATCAGGCAAACGATAAGAGGAAAACCTATGACAATCCCGAGAATTATGAAGAGAAAGCCCAAAGAAGTATCCCCCCTTGTTGTTTTTCGTAGTGTCTTTTACAGATACATGCTATAGTGTAACATAAGATTTGAAGTACAGAGTAGTAGGATTGTAGGCATGCCAAAGAAAATTAACCATGAGGAGCGCAAAGAGAAGATATTGCAGACCGCGTTGCGGGTTTTTGCGCGCGAAGGATATCGGGATTCCAACCTCTCATTGATTGCTACCGAATGTGGCATATCTCGTCCCACCATCTACCAGTATTTCAAGGATAAAGAACAGATCTACTACTATGCAGTCAAACTCGTCACCGGAAGAATGTTCACCAAGTATGCCGAATATGCTTGGAACACGCCGGATGGAATAGTGAAGCGAATTCTGACAATCTGCTATGACATCATCGAAATCTCGACCCAGCATCGTGGGGAGTTGACTTCATTGATGGATGTCATGTTGCAGCTGAAGAAAGAGGGGACCGACTTTTCCGACATCATTCTTCGAAGGACCGCAAAGCTACATATTCTGTTCAAACGACTGCTCCGTTTGGGTATCTCGACTGGAGAGATCGTAGAGATCGATATCAACCGCATTACCCAACATCTCGTGATTCTCCTCGAGTCATTCTGTTTCCAACTTGCTTTCCTCGATTCGTTCGATGTTGTAGGTTCGAAGGAGATGGTGAGCAACTATCTTGAGCTCCTTCGTCCAACCTCTGATCAGAATTTCATCCGCTAGCAGTATAGGCCACCGCGCTGTTTGCCGCACCTCAATCCACTCAGTATATTACAAGTGGATGTACCGGTGATTTCATTTCCCGAGAGGTAACGCATGAACATTGAAAAAATGACAATCAAACTACGTGAAGCCATACAAGCGTCCAGCTCATTGGCTCACGAATACAAGAACCCCGTGATCGAGGTTGAGCATCTATTTCTCGCGCTTCTGCAGCAGAGAGATGGACTACTCATCCCTCTCTTCGAGCGCTTAGGGGTCTCTCCCCGCATGCTCGAACAGGAGACTTTGGCGATGGTTGAACGTCTGCCGAAAGCCTATGGTTCAACCGGGCAAAGTTCCCTGTCGGCTAAACTGACCGAGATTCTCTATGCTGCGGAAAAACAGGCCGCTGTGTTCAAGGATGAGTATATGAGTGCAGAGCACGTCGTACTTGCGATACTTGCAGACGATGGCGCCCTTTCGGTCATGTTGAAGCAACGAGGGGTGACCAAGGACGAGTTGCTCAAGGCTCTGCAATTGGTGCGGGGCAACAACCGCATAACCGATGAAAATCCTGAAGATCGCTATCAATCACTTGAAAAGTATTGCAAGGATATGACCGCACTTGCCCGTCAGCAGAAGCTTGATCCGGTGATCGGGCGAGATGAGGAGATCCGACGTGTCATGCAGGTACTGTCTCGTAGGACCAAGAACAACCCTGTGCTTATCGGTGAACCTGGGGTTGGAAAGACGGCGATCGTAGAGGGGCTGGCACAGCGTATCGTTTCGAAGGATGTTCCCGAATCGCTTGTCTCGAAGCGACTGCTTGCGCTTGATCTCGGTGCGCTGATTGCGGGAGCCAAGTTCAGAGGCGAGTTTGAGGAGCGACTGAAGGCTGTGATCAATGAGGTCGTTTCATCGGAGGGAGCGATCATTCTCTTTATCGATGAGTTGCATACCCTTGTCGGTGCAGGTGCTGCAGAGGGCTCGACCGATGCATCGAATCTCCTGAAACCAGCTTTGGCAAGAGGAGAGTTGCGTGCAGTCGGGGCGACGACACTCGATGAATATCGGAAGCACATCGAGTCTGATAAGGCACTGGAAAGACGATTTCAGCCGGTATACACCAGTGAACCGAGTGTTGAGGATACGATTGCCATTCTTCGAGGTCTAAAGGAGCGGTATGAAGTTCACCACGGCGTTCGGATACGCGATGAAGCATTAGTGGCCGCGGCTGTTCTCTCCGATCGCTATATCACCGCTCGATTCCTTCCGGATAAGGCGATCGATCTGGTCGATGAAGCTGCGAGCCAACTCAAGATGGAGATCGAGAGCCAGCCAGTCGAATTAGATCAGATCGAGAGGAAGATCCTTCAGCTCACCATCGAAGTTCAAGCTCTTGGAAGAGAGACAGACCGGAATTCGGCGAAACGGTTGGAAAAGATCGAAGCCGAGCTTGCCGAACTGAAACACAAACGGGACACGCTCCAACTCCAATGGACGAATGAGAAGGAGGCGATATCCAGCATACGTGAGAACAAAGCCCGTCTGGAGCAGTTGAAAAACGAAGAGCTTCAGAGTGAACGAGAGGGAGACCTTGCAAAGGCTGCTCAGATCAAGCACGGACTCATTCCCGCCCTTCAGAAAGAGATTGCGAAGCAGAGCCAGGCGTTGGACGATGATCAGCAGAACAGCAGGTTGCTCAGAGAAGAGGTCTCAGATGACGATGTCGCGCGTATCGTATCCAACTGGACCGGAGTTCCGGTAGCAAAGATGCTCTCATCGGAGATGGAGAAATATGTGAACTTGGAACATATTCTCGGTGAACGGGTCATTGGTCAGAGTGAAGCCATACGTGCAGTAAGCGATGCAATCAGGAGAAACAAGACCGGTATTGGCGATGAGCGTAGACCGTTGGGGACTTTCCTTTTTGCAGGGCCTACAGGGGTGGGAAAGACAGAGCTTGCGAAGGTTCTTGCTTCATTCCTCTTCGACGACGAGAAGGCACTTACAAGAATCGATATGAGTGAGTACATGGAGAAGTTCTCGGTAAGTAGACTGATCGGAGCCCCTCCCGGGTATGTGGGCTATGACCAGGGAGGTCAGCTCACGGAAGTGGTTCGCAGAAGACCCTATTCGGTAATCCTGTTCGACGAGATCGAGAAGGCGCATCCCGATGTTTTCAACATCCTTCTGCAAGTTCTAGACGATGGACGGCTCACCGATGGACAGGGTCGCATAGTCGATTTTACCAACACGATCGTGATCATGACGAGCAATCTCGGGAGCGAGCTTTTGCTCACCACACCGACGTTCGAGGAGGCGCGATCGGCAGTCGAGTCGGTCATCGCAAAAGCATTCAAGCCCGAATTCATCAATAGAATCGATGAGATCATCGTTTTCCATCGATTGGAGCGGGAGCATATCAGACGAATCGTAGGGCTGCAATTGGAGTTGCTGGTTCGACGTCTTGCAAGGAGAAACATGGTTCTCACATACGATGATGCGGTACTCGATGCGATCTCCTCGGCTGGGTACAATCCCGATTTTGGAGCGCGTCCTATAAAGCGGAGTATTCAGACTCTTGTAGAGAACCCGCTAGCAAAGGCGATCATGGCTGGTTCGTTCGCCGAAGGTGACACGATTGTTTTACATGCCGATGAGTCTGGCTCTATAGAGCTGAAGAATCCTCGTGACCAAGGAGCGTGAGTCTCCGGTAAGATTCGGGGGTGTCGATATCTGTAGTCCAAGCAGGGTCTACGGTGTCGAGCCTCCGGACATCCCTATGAGCAAGCAGATCTCGCATTGTCGCGGTGTCTGGTAGGTCGAGTATAACTGAGCGGAGTGACGATCTGCAGAGTACCGGGTGACCCGGTATATCGTTGCAGTAGGGGCGGACTGCCTCGGCTTCTGCAAGGAGCGGAATAAGTTGTCGATAGTGATCAGCCTTCACAAGCGGAGTATCGCCCATGGCTATGGTAAAATGCTCGTTCTCAGACACCGCTGCCACGCCAATTCTTGTCGATGAGAACTGTCCTCTTTCAGGGTTGGGATTATGTACGATAACGAACCGTGACGGGAACCGTTTCCGATACTGTTCGAGCATTGGCTGCAATTCAGATTCGTGGAATCCGGTAACGACAATCACCCGAGCGGACACGTCCAGTGCCGAATCGATTGCATGTGCCAGTATGGGTCTCTCCTTGAATGGCAACACTAGTTTCACTGTCCCCATGCGCGAAGCTTTTCCTGCGGCCAACAACACAGTCTCCATATCCACTCCCACAAGAAGCCTACCATGATTGCAAAAAGTTTGCCATTCCGATTATACTCGCACCCATGATTGCCACGTACATCAACAGCCTCGCTGTAATTATCGGGTCCCTGCTGGGACTGCTCATCGGCTCTCGATTGAAGGAACAGTTCAAAGAGGTGGTCTATGCATCTGCAGGACTGGTCACCATCGTCATCGGTATACAGATGGCCCTGCAGACGCAGAGCTTTCTCGTTCTGCTCTTCTCCATAGTTGTGGGTGGACTAATCGGTTATCTCATAGGAATCGAGGATGCAGTGCTTCGTCTGGGAGATTGGATGGAACGAAAGACCAGCAGAAAGCAATCGGCTCTCGGTGAAGTATCGACTGGCTCTCTGTTCGCTCACGGGTTTCTCAACTCGTCGGTCCTGTTCTGTTCCGGAGCCATGGCGGTTGTCGGGTCGATTGCTGCGGGTACCCAGGGTGATTATACGCTTATACTGATCAAGTCTGTTATGGACGGGAGTATGGCGATCATCTTCGCAGCGGCCTATGGTCCTGGAGTGATCGGCTCTGCAGCTGTCATTCTGCTCTATCAGGGGTTTTTTACGCTGGCTGGAGGTTGGCTCTCTCCGCTCATGGGAGAGGCCGGGCTCGCAGAGCTGTCTGCAGCGGGGGGTGTTCTGCTCATCATGATCGCATTCGGGCTCATCCAGGTCCGACAGTTCAAGACCGGCAATTTTATTCCTGCTCTCGTGTTTGCTCCACTTTTCAGCAAGATCGGCACTTGGCTGTCGAACCTTTTTCCCTTTATCTGAGAGGAACGCTACCGCTTGCGAGCCGATTTCAGCGTTGAACTAGCCGATTCATCCCGCTCGGTTGGACACCGTTTCGCTTTCCAAATATCGTTCGTGTACTCCATGATGGTTCGATCGCTCGAGAACTTGCCCGATGCAGCAATATTCATAATGGCTTTCTTCGCCCAGACATCCCTGTTGTTTGCATAGAGGAATGTAGCTTCGTCATGGGCATCGGCATAACTTCTCAGATCTGCAAAATGGAAGTAACGATCCTCTTCGAGAAGCGACTTTCGCAATGGGTCGAAAATATTTGGCTCCATGACATTGAAGTATCCTGAGAGGAATAGATCCATGGCTTTCCGGATCTCGGGGTCTCGGGAGATCCAGTCATAGGGATCATAGTCGGGACGCATACGCTCAATCTCATCTGCAGAGTGTCCGAATATAAACATATGTTCTCGTCCCACTTCTTCTGCCATCTCTACGGTGGCGCCGTCCATGGTTCCAATGGTGAGTGCTCCATTACACATGAACTTCATGTTTCCGGTTCCCGATGCCTCGAACCCTGCTGTCGAAATCTGCTCGGAGAGGTCGGTTGCAGGAATGAGTCGCTCAGCCATCGTTACCCGATAATTAGGTAGGAAGTGGACCGAGATGAGGTCGCGAACCGAACTGTCATTGTTGATGACTTTTGCAATATTGTTGATGAGCTTGATAATCAGTTTCGCATTCACATAACCGGGAGCCGCTTTTCCTCCGAAGATGAATGTGGTAGGTGAGAAATCTTGCATTCTTCCCTCTTTGATTCGTTGATAGAGGAGCATGATATTCAAGGCATTGAGTAGCTGCCTCTTGTATTCATGAATACGCTTGACTTGGACATCGAACATGGTATCCGGTCGTAGTACCACCTGGCAGTCCCGTTTGATGAATGAAGCTGCGGACTCCTTCGCTTTCTGCTTGATGGTCAGAAAGTCGGATCTGAATGCCGCATCTTCTGCAAATGGTTCGAGATCCCTAATCCGCTCATAGTCTGTGATCCATCCATCTCCGATGGCCTCGGTGATCTTCTCTGCCAGTAGCGGATTCGAGCTGAGTAGCCATCGCCTCTGTGTGATACCGTTTGTCTTGTTGTTGAATCTGTTGGGGAAGACGATAGAGAACTCTGGAAACATCCGTTCGGTGAGTAGCCTTGAGTGGAGAGCCGCAACTCCGTTAGTGGAGTGCGAACCGATTATGGAGAGGTTGGCCATGCGAATCTGTTTCTGAGGGCCCTCTTCAACTATGCTGAGTCGTTTGATCGCTTCCGGCTTTAAGGGGAAGAAGGAGACTGCATGTTGCAGGAATCGATGATTTATTTCGAAAATGATCTGCACGTGTCTCGGAAGTATGTTCTGGAGCATTGCAAGAGGCCATTTCTCCAGTGCTTCGGGCATGAGCGTATGATTCGTGTACCCCATGGTACGAACTGTGGTATCCCACGCCTCTTCCCACTCTACTCCCTCTTGATCCACCAGAATTCGCATGAGCTCGGGAATTGCGAGAGAGGGATGTGTGTCGTTCAGCTGAATGGCTGCGAACTCTGGAAGTTCACTCCAAGCTACCGACTGGCGTTTGAATCTTCGAATGATATCTGCAAGGGAGCAGGCAACGAAGAAGTATTGCTGCTTGAGACGGAGCTCCTTGCCCATGTAGAGGGTGTCGTTCGGATAGAGCACCTGACTCAGGTTCTCTGCAAGTATCTTTGCCCTCACTGCCTCAACGTAGTCTCCCTCGTTGAACTCCTGGAAGTTGAACTCATCGGTCGCTTTTGCACTCCAGAGACGGAGCGTATTGACTGTCTTGCCTCCGTAGCCGACTATGGGCATGTCGTAAGCAACACCCTGGACCTGGTCTGCACTGATCCATTTATATTGATCCCTGCCACCTTCTCTGATTACTCGCACCTCTCCACCAAAGCCTACTGTGTAGGTAATGTCTTCTCGAGGTATCTCCCACGGGTTTCCGTGTTTGAGCCAGTTGTCGGGCTGCTCGGTCTGCCATCCGTTTCTGAGTTGTTGCTTGAATATGCCAAAGTTGTACCGGATTCCATACCCATAGGATGGAATGTCCAGTGTAGCTAGAGAGTCGAGGAAACAGGCAGCAAGACGTCCGAGACCACCATTTCCAAGGCCTGCATCCGGTTCTACCTCTACCATCTCCTCGTAGGTGTATCCCAGTTCCGACATTGCCTCTCTGACCTCATCTTCCAGTCCGAGATTGATACAGTTATTTGTCATTGCTCTGCCCATGAGAAATTCAAGGGAGAGGTAGTAGACCCGCTTCGAGCCCGATTTTCTTTGGGTATCCCTTGAGTGGTGCCACTGATGGATTATTCGGTCTCTGATACTATAGGCGAGTGCTGTATAGCGAGATATATCTGTGTTATGGAACTCGTCGGCATCGAGCGAATACTTCAAATGTTCCGCGAAATCGAGAGCAATAGCCGCTTTCGTCGGCGAGAAACGAGTGTGCTGTTCATTGGTGCTCATAATACTCCTCCTGCAGCATGGTAAGGCTACATTTGATTCAATAGTATCTGAATACCGATACCGAATCAACCTTCCCACATTCGAAGTCGACTTCAGTTTCAGAATAGATAAGGATTTATTGGATTTTTCTCGACATGCGTCACTGGGGAATGCATACTTGTTTCGGCGAGATACGAAAGCTGTGAAGACTTTCTGGAAATCTTACTCGTTGGTTATTGACAAAAAATGGGTGATTTGCTACGTTGACATCTGCTCGACCGCGCGGTACGTTATTTTCTCGTGTCCAAGTGGTATAGCTGATTCGCCCTTGTAGCTCAGCCGGCAGAGCACCACCATGGTAAGGTGGGGGTCATCGGTTCAAATCCGATCGAGGGCTATGTACCTCTATTATTCGTTGAGAGCGGCGCCGGTTATTCCGGTAAGGAGTTTTTACTATGGCTAGCAATAAGAAAAAGGGGCCGGTTGAAAAGATCGCCTTGCAGTGCACCGAGTGCAAGCAGAAAAACTATACAACTGAGAAGAATCGTCGGAACACTCCGGGGAAGATCGAGTTGAACAAGTTCTGCCCATTCGAGCGAAAGCATACTCTTCATCGCGAGACGAAGATAAAATAAGCCTTCCGAGGCAAACCGAGAGGCGAACAGGTCAGTAGCTCCAATGGCTAGAGCGCTGGTCTCCAAAACCAGATGTTGTAGGTTCGAGTCCTACCTGACCTGTCCGCTTCCCGTGCAAGGAGTTGGTTGATGAAGAAATTGATACGGTATTTCAAGGAATCTCGTTTGGAACTGAAGAAGGTCGTATGGCCTACTCGGGAAGAAGTGGTGACCTCAACCAAGGTCGTGTTGGTCTCCACCGCCATTTTTGCCCTGGTCCTTGGTCTGGTTGACTTCCTGTTGGTACAGGGTGTTGACCTGTTGTTCTAGGGAGAGGTCATGGCAAAAGGTTGGTATGTAGTACATACGTATTCTGGGTATGAGAATAAAATCGAGAAAACTATCCGGAAAATGATCGAGAGCGACCCACAGTTCGGTGAGGTCGTTTCCGACGTGAAGGTCCCTACCGAAGAAGTGGTAGAGGTCAAGGATGGTGTGAAGAAAACCGTCAAGCGCAAAATTCTTCCCAGTTATATTCTTGTTCAAATGGATCTGCCTGAGTATCAGTGGGAGTTTTTCTGTTCCCAGGTAAAGAGGATTCAGGGTGTCACAGGATTCGTTGGGTCTCTCGATGGTCGAAAGCCAGTACCCCTTTCCAGTGAAGAGCTGAAAGGGATATTGCAGAAGACTGGAGAGATCAAGACCGAGAAGGTGCTCAGGCCGAAACAGTCGTTTAGCCAGGGTGAGCACGTGAAGATTGTCGAGGGTCCGTTTGAATCGTTCACTGGAACCATTGAAGAGGTGAATCTCGAAAAGGGTCGACTGAAGGTCTTAGTCGGCATATTCGGTCGATCCACCCCTGTTGAAGTCGATTTCCTGCAGGTTGAGAAGATATAATCCAATCAGGCTGCTTGATTTTTTAACATTTTTCTCCCCACCGGAGATTTCCGGTAGGTGGGAGCCTCTTCGTTGAAGGGGCGTCAATACCAGCGCGGAGCATTATGCTGCCGTGTAAGGAGACACTAGTATGGCAAAGAAAAAGGTAACTGCTGTCATAAAACTGCAGTGCCCAGCCCAAAAGGCTACGCCCGCACCACCCATTGGTCCCGCTCTTGGGCCTCATGGTGTAAGTGCACCCCAGTTTGTCCAGCAGTTCAACGATAAGACGAAGAACTTTGAAGCTGGACTTATAATTCCTGTGGTCATTACCGTTTACGCTGACCGTTCCTTCACCTTCATTCTGAAGACACCGCCTGCTGCGGTACTCATCAAGAAGGCGTGTGGAATCGCTAGTGGTTCGGGAGTGCCTCACACACAGAAGGTCGCGAAGCTGACACAAGCTCAGCTTACCGAAATCGCTCAAACCAAACTTCCCGATCTCAATGCCAATGACATTGAAGCGGCCAAGAAGATTGTCGCCGGTACAGCAAGAAGTATGGGTGTCGAGGTGGAGGCGCAGAAATGAAGCACGGTAAGAAATATAAAGAAGCTTTGAAGCAAGTCGACAAGACGAAGCAGTACACATTCGTAGATGCAGCGGCGCTCGTGAAGCAGGTCGCTTTTGCAAAATTCGATGAAACTGTAGAAATGTCTCTGAACCTTTCGCTTAAGAAGAGTCAGACAGTGCGTGACACCGTTGTGCTTCCAAATCAGTTCGCCGCTGAAAAGCGTGTATTGGTTTTTGCCAAGGGTGAAAAGGCACAAGAGGCTCTCGACGCAGGCGCAGCGTATGTTGGTGACACCGACCTTGTCGAGAAGATTCGTGGTGGTTGGATGGATTTCGATGTGGCAGTAGCTACACCGGACATGATGAAGGACGTTGGTCGTCTCGGCCCGATTCTTGGAAGAAGAGGCCTCATGCCCAACCCCAAGACACAGACTGTTACCTTTGACATCAAGGGAGCTCTTGCCGAGTTGAAACAGGGTCGTGTCGAGTTCCGTTCAGACAAGACCGGAGTCGTTCACCTCGCGATTGGAAAGGTATCCATGGATGCAGAGAAGATTGCAGAGAACGCTCGAGTCGTGTTGAGCGAGGTGCTCAAGAGGAAGCCCAGCGATGCAAAGGGTGATTTTCTCAAGAGTGTCGCACTCAGTTCTACCATGGGCCCAGGCGTCATGGTCGACGTGAAAGAGAACTAGGAGGATTGGGAAATGGCAGAATATCAGACGCGAAAAGCCCAGCATAAGGTCGAAGCAGTCAAGGAGATGACATCCGAATTCTCTCAGTACGATGGATTCATCTTTACCGATTATCGTGGAATGACTGTTGAGCAGATCACCGATCTCCGCAACAAGTTGCGTGAGAAGGAGTCGGCCTATCGGGTAGTGAAAAACCGATTTGCAAGGATCGTCATGAATGATCTGAAGCATGATGGTACAGATGATAACCTTGTTGGTCCCACTGCAGTGGCGTTGACCAATGGCGAGGATGCCTCGAATGCAGCTTCAAAGATTTTGTTTGAGTTCACCAAAGGGTCACCTCTGCAGATCAAAGGAGCTTACATCGATGGTAAGCTGTTCAGCAAGGAAGAAATTGAGGCATACAGTAAGTTGCCGACCAGGTTGGAGTTGATTGCTTCCCTTATGGGTACCATGAAGGCTCCGCTTTCGAAGCTCGCTCGTACTTTGCAGGCAGTTGCCGATGCAAAAGAGGGAAAAACAGAAAATTAACACGGTACTAGTCTTCACGTTTACGTAGACCTGCTATTACCGTAAGAATACACAAGGAGAAGATAATATGGCTACTAAAGAAGAAATCTTGGAAGCAATCGCAAACATGACTGTGATGGAGGTCTCTGACCTCATCAAGGCAATGGAAGAGAAGTTCGATGTTACCGCCGCAGCTCCAGTTGCTGTTGCAGGTGCTGTCGCTGCTGCTGCAGAAGAAGTTGAAGAGCAGACAGAGTTCGATATCATCCTCAAGGGTGTTGCAGATGGCAAGACAATTCCTGTCATTAAGGAAGTCCGTGCTATCACCGGTCTTGGACTCAAGGAGGCTAAGGATCTGGTTACCGCTGGCGGAACGATCAAGGAAGCTGTCTCCAAGGAAGATGCTGCAAGCCTCAAGGAGAAGCTCGAAGCTGCAGGCGCTACTATTGAAGTCAAGTAACTCGATTTTTTTCATGTTTAAACAGGCTTTAGCCTGAGGGACCAGCCACCGGAATAGTTCCGGTGGCCGGTCGTGTCTACTACATTCCGATGTGTCGGTTCTCGGACACCTGTCCGAATCTTCCGCAACACAGACCTCCGGAGGGTAACAATGGTTGCCAAAGGCAATTCTATCACGAGAAAATTCATTGGAACCCATAGTCAAGAAGTATGTGAATTACCGAATCTGGTCGGCATACAGCTTGATTCCTATGAACGGTTCCTCCAACTCAATCGCGTACTGAAAAGCGAAGAACCTGATCCAAGCTACGGGCTGGAGCAGGTGTTTCAATCTACGTTCCCGATTGAGAGCCAAAATGGTGAAATGTGCCTACACTATCATGGGTACACGATCGACTATGACAACATAAAATTCTCCGAGATCGAGTGCAAGCGGAAAGGAAGAACTTTTTCCGTTCCTATCAAAGCCACAATCAGTCTTGAGTTGACCGGTACCGGTGAGCTCCGTCAACGGGAAATCTTCTTCGGTGATATTCCGTTGATGACCGATCGCGGTACGTTTATCATCAATGGTGCTGAACGTGTCGTGGTAAGTCAGATTCACCGCTCACCTGGTGTCATCTTCTCCGATGACAAAGGCGTGTACTCATCGAGAATCATCCCATACCGTGGATCCTGGCTCGAGTTCGAGATCGACGACAAGAAGAAAGATCTCATCTTCGCCAAGATCGACAGAAAGAAACGAATCCTGGGAACACTCTTCCTCCGAGCCATCGGTCTCGATAGCAGAGAGAAGATCGTTGCCCACTTCTATAAAGCCAAGCGTGTCGAGCTTGCCAAGGATCTTGAAGCGAATAATGAGCTCGTCGGAGCCATCGCCTATACCGATATTTACTCGACGAAGGGTGGAAAGTCGGCAAAGAAGCTTCTTCGAGCGGGAGATGAACTCTCTCCCACATTCATCGAAGCCCTCGTGAAGGATGGCGTCGCTTCAATCGAAATCATCGACGAAGACCATCCAGAATCTCTGCACTCTCGCATGATCATCAACTGTTTTGAGGTCGAGGATGCAAAATATACCCAGGAAGGGTATGACGAGCCGATGAAGGAAGATGTTCTCTCTCCCATCTATGCTGTGTTGCAGCCAGGTGAGATGATCGCTATCGAGCGTGCGGAGAAAGACCTTCCAGACATGTTCTTCTCAAGCCGCAGATACGACCTGGGAAGCGTCGGAAGATATAAGTTCAACAAGAAGTTCGGAACGGAAGAGGATGTCGACGATGAAGAGGCAAGTACGGACCTGACAGTTCTTGTGCCTCAGGATATCGTCAACACCATGGGCTTCCTTATCAAGGTGTATATCGGAGAAGAGAATGTCGACGATATCGACCATCTGGGAAACCGCCGTGTGAGATCGGTGGGAGAGCTCCTGCAGAACCAGCTCAGTGCAGCGTTCGCTCGGATGGAGCGTATTGCTCGTGAGCGAATGAATCTTGAGAGCAATCAAGTAAAACCGCAGGACCTCGTCTCAATCAAACCGGTTGTAGCAGCCATCAAGGAGTTCTTCGGTTCGAGTCAGTTGAGCCAGTTCATGGACCAGGTCAATCCGCTCGCCGAGCTTACCCATAAACGAAGACTGAACGCATTGGGACCTGGAGGTCTTTCTCGTGATCGTGCTTCGTTCGAAGTTCGTGATGTTCACTATACTCACTATGGGCGTATGTGTCCTATCGAGACTCCTGAAGGTCCGAACATCGGTCTGATCGTCTCGTTAGCCAACTACACGCGAGTGAACAAACATGGATTCCTTGAGAGTCCATACAGAAAAGTGATCGAAGGAAAGGTCTCCACCACATATCGATACCTCGATGCCAATGATGAAGAGAAGTTCTTCATTGCACAGGCGAACTCTCCCATCGATTCCGAGGGGACTTTCCTAGAAGACGATATTCCTGTCCGTCGAAGCGGAGACTACACCACACGTCCAGCTTCGGATGTAAAGTACATGGATGTTTCGCCGATGCAGGTTATAAGTGTTGCCGCTTCACTGATTCCTTTCCTTGAGCATGACGATGCTAACAGAGCTCTTATGGGCTCGAACATGCAGAGACAGGCAGTTCCTCTTCTCTTCCCCGAGGCACCGTACGTCGGTACCGGTATGGAAGCAAAGACTGCATATGACTCTGGCGTGCTGATCAAAGCTAAGCGGGCTGGAACAGTATCGTATGTCTCTTCGATTCGTATTGACATCACACCGGATGAAAGCGAGATCGAAGGCGAAGTCGATACCTACATCGTACAGAAGTTTGAAAGAACCAACCAGGATACCTGTTTCAACCAGAAACCAATCGTCGCCGTTGGTCAACATGTGGACTCCGGAGCTGTCATTGCAGACGGTCCCGCAACCCAGGATGGTGAGCTCGCTCTTGGAAGAAATATCCTAGTTGGATTCGTTCCTTGGGATGGGTACAACTATGAAGATGCGGTACTCATCTCCGAACGGGTTGTGAAGGACGACATCTACACCTCTATTCACATTAAGGAGTTCTCCACAGATATTCGTGAGACGAAGCTTGGACCGGAGAAACTTACCCGTGATATCCCGAATACGAGTGAGAAGAACCTGGAACAGCTCGACGAGGATGGTATCGTCAGAGTAGGATCGGTGGTAAGACCAGGCCACATATTGGTTGGAAAGGTCACGCCGAAGTCCGAGTCCGATACGACACCCGAGTTCAAGCTGCTCAATTCAATTTTCGGAGAGAAGGCGAAGGAGGTTCGTGATACATCGCTCAAAGTGCCTCACGGTACCGAGGGAACGGTCATTGATATTCAGCGTCTGAAGCGAAGCGAGGGAGATGAATTGCCACCAGGAGTCGATGAGATGGTCAAAGTTCTCATCGCCACGAAGCGAAAACTTCGGCAGGGTGACAAAATGGCAGGACGTCACGGAAACAAGGGTGTCGTTGCCAGGGTACTTCCCGAAGAGGATATGCCGTTCATGGAGGATGGTACACCATTAGATGTGTGTCTCAACCCACTGGGCGTTCCTTCTCGAATGAACATTGGTCAGCTCATGGAGACTCAACTTGGTTGGGCTGGACATGTCCTTGATCAATGGTACTCCTCGCCGGTATTCCAGTCCGCATCTATTGAAGACATTGAAGAGAAGATGAAGGAAGCGAATCTACCGGTCACCTCGAAGGCCACGCTGTTCGATGGTAGGACGGGAGTCAAGTTCGTGAATCCAGTCTTCTGTGGATACATCTATTATTTGAAGCTCCACCACTTGGTGGACGACAAGATGCACGCTCGTTCGACAGGCCCTTACTCGCTGGTTACTCAGCAGCCTCTGGGTGGTAAAGCCCAGTTTGGTGGTCAGCGCCTTGGTGAGATGGAAGTGTGGGCTCTTGAAGCTTACGGTGCAGCCAATACGCTGCAGGAACTACTCACTATCAAGTCGGATGATATGAATGGAAGAGTGAAGATCTACGAGAGCATCGTGAAGGGTGAGCCTGCAACGAACGCCGGGATGCCGGAAGCTTTCAATGTACTCGTCCAAGAGGTTCGCGGTTTGGCGCTCGATATGTCGGTGTATGACTCCAAGGGTAGGCAGGTGCCACTCACGGAACGAGACGAAGAGCTTATCAATAAGCGGAACTCGATTAACTAAGCAGGAGATTTCGATGAAGGAAATTCAGGATTTCGACAGCATCATGATAAAGTTGGCCAGCCCTGATCAGATCAAGGCATGGTCGTACGGTGAGGTCAAGAAGCCAGAGACAATCAACTACCGGACGCTACGTCCGGAGCGTGACGGACTCTTCTGTGAGAAGATTTTCGGAACGACAAAAGAGTGGGAATGCTACTGTGGAAAGTTCAAATCCATCCGATATAAGGGTGTGATCTGTGACCGCTGTGGTGTTGAAGTCACGCACTTCAAAGTGCGCCGTGAGCGGATGGGTCATATCGACTTAGCCTCTCCTGTCTCTCATATCTGGTATTATCGTTCGGTCCCTTCTCGGATGAGTCTACTGCTTGATATTCCACGTGCAGCACTGCAGTCGATTCTCTACTATGAGAAGTACGTGGTTATCAATTCTGGAGAGACCGAACTTCGTTACAAGCAACTACTCACTGAAGATGAATACTATCAAGCTCGAGAACAGTACGGTGAGTCGTTCCAGGCAATGATGGGTGCCGAAGCTGTGAAGATACTCCTAGAGAATCTCGAGCTGGAGGAGTTGTCGGCTGAGCTTCGTGAACAGATGGTTGCGAAGGGCGAAAAAGCAGATAAACGGCTCCTTAAGCGAATCGAGGTTGTGGAGAACTTCCGGGATAGTGGGAACCGTCCTGAGTGGATGATTCTTACCGTTATTCCAGTTATACCCCCAGAATTGCGACCGATGGTCCAGTTGGATGGAGGGCGTTTCGCTACCAGCGATTTGAACGATCTCTATAGACGAGTGATTAACCGAAACAATCGACTTACACGATTGATGTCCCTTCATGCCCCCGATATCATCATCCGAAACGAAAAACGGATGTTGCAGGAGGCTGTGGATGCATTGTTCGACAACTCGAAGAAGAAGCGAGTTGTGAAGGGAGCATCCAACAGACCTCTCAAATCGCTTTCGGACATGCTGAAAGGAAAGCAGGGGCGATTCAGACAGAATCTGCTCGGTAAGCGTGTAGACTACAGTGGACGTTCGGTAATCGTTGTTGGTCCAGAGCTCCGCCTGCATCAGTGCGGACTCCCTTCAAAGATGGCTCTCGAGCTCTACAAGCCCTTTATCATGAAGAAGCTCGTGCAGCGTGGGGTTGTCTACAATATCAAGAAGGCAAAGACGCTGGTCGAACAGGAGACTCCGGAAGTCTGGGCGATTCTCGATGATGTCGTCAGAGAGCACCCGGTTCTTCTCAATAGAGCTCCGACACTCCACAGACTCGGTATCCAGGCTTTCGAGCCGGTTCTGGTCGATGGAAAGGCCATAAAGCTTCACCCTCTCGTATGTCATGCATACAATGCCGACTTCGACGGAGACCAGATGGCTGTTCACGTACCGCTTACTCAAGCTGCACAGATCGAGTGTTGGACACTCATGCTCTCTGCGAACAATCTGCTTGACCCTGCGAACGGTAAACCGATTGTCTTCCCTTCACAGGATATGGTTCTCGGTATCAACTATCTTACTCGAGAGATGAAGGGCGCAAAGGGCACCGGGAAGTATTTCGACAACATATCTGAACTGATTCTAGCCATTGAAGCAGGATCGCTCTCGTACAATGCTCTGATCTCCTACCGACTCGCCGATGGTACGGTCATTCAAACCACTGCCGGACGAGTGCTGTTCAACGCCGAGATGCCGCCTGAGATCTCTTTCCAGAACGTCTGTTTCGGTGATAAGGAACTCAAGCGTCTCGTGGGAGAGGTTATTCAGAATCAGAAGACTTCTGTTGCTGTGAGCATGCTCGACTCCATAAAAGATGTAGGGTTCAAGTACGCGACACTCTTCGGTGCGACTATCGGTCTTTCTGATATGATTGTCCCCGAATCGAAGCTTGTATTGGTAGAGGCTGCCGATCAACGCCAGACGGAGATCAAAGAGCAGTATCGTCAGGGACATATCACTCAGGACGAACGATACAACAGAGTAATCGAGGTGTGGAGCAAAACGACTGAGGATATCTCTGCTGCCCTCATGTCCGAATTGAAGACCAGTCAGAATGGCTTCAACCCATTGTACCTCATGGCCGACTCCGGTGCTCGAGGTTCAAAGACTCAGATTCGTCAGCTTGGTGGTATGCGTGGTCTTATGGCCAAGCCCTCGGGAGATATCATCGAGTTCCCTATTCGTTCTAACTTCAAAGAGGGGCTCTCGATCATTGAGTTCTTTATCTCCACGAATGGAGCCAGAAAGGGATTGGCAGACACTGCTCTCAAGACAGCAGAAGCAGGATATCTCACTCGTCGTCTTGTTGATATCGCACAGGATGTCGTGATCAATGAAGATGACTGTGGAACCATCAATGGAATAGAACGAACTGCGATGAAGGATGGAGACGAGATCGTCGAATCACTCTCTGACCGAATCGTTGGACGTTATACACTTGAGAAGGTCATTCACCCGATTACCGGAGAGATGATTCTCGATGTGAACAATGAGATCACTGCAGCCAAATCCATAGAGATTGAGGAGTCGGGCATTGAGTCCGTTCTGATCCGTACCGTGCTCACTTGTGAAGCTCGTCACGGAGTATGTCGAATGTGTTATGGAAGGAATTTGGCTACCAACAGACCGGTCGATATCGGTGAGGCTGTCGGAATCATTGCTGCACAGTCGATCGGTCAGCCCGGTACCCAGCTCACCATGAGAACGTTCCACATCGGTGGTACTGCTACGAGCGGCTCCGAGGAGAATAGACTGACTTTCAACTATCCTGTTGTCATAAACAGTCTTTCTGGAACTCTCGTTGAGGCATATGACGGGTCGATCCTGTTTACGAGAAAGGGATTCATCTATTATTCCAGAGTCCTCAGTGAACATACTGTGACCGGCAAGAAGTTGCTTGTAGCGCACGAAGACAAGGTCATTGTTGGTTCCGAACTATACAAGGATTCGAAGGGAAAACCTGTCGAATCGACTCAGATGGGTATCGTGAAGCTAGTCGATGACATGTTGTATGTTGTGGCTCCTGAACAGCGAATCGATGTGAGAAATGGTTCTGAACTCAAGGTCAAGGAGAATTCCTATGTGGCAGCTAATGCTACTATCGTTCTGTTTGACCCCTTCAGTGAGCCTATTATCGCTGAGTTTGAAGGTAAGATTGATTTCATCGATATCAAGCTGGGAACCACCCTCAAGGAAGAGGTTAACGTGGAGACCGGAAGTATCGAGAAGAAGATCACCGATCACATAAGTGAGACTCTCCAGCCGCGAATTGCAATATTAGACGACGATGGTGAGACGCTAGCGATCTACTTCCTCCCAGCTGCATCGTATCTCAGTGTGGAAAACGGCGCAGAAGTGAAAAAGGGCCGCATTCTTGCTAAGATTCTCAAAGAGGGCGTGAAGACCAAAGATATTACTGGTGGTCTGCCACGTGTCGGTGAGCTGTTCGAAGCAAGAAGACCCAAGACCCCTGCCGTGTTGGCTCAGGTTGAGGGAGTCGTTAGATTCGGTTCGGTTGTGAAGGGCAAACGGGTTATCATGATTGAGGATGATTATGGTGCCGAGTACAAACACACGGTTCCCATGAGCAAGCATATGTTGGTTCGAGATGGAGACCGAGTGGAGGCTGCCGAACGTTTGTGTGACGGTCCTGTCGATCCGCACGATATCCTGGATATTCTTGGAGAGAATGCACTGCAG